>OUNK010002648.1_pt1 | contig 52514 bp, 43 predicted proteins | sample 1755341 | NCBI WGS metagenome assembly OUNK01 (sample SAMEA3914788, study PRJEB12502) | metagenome | biome: forest; material: soil | place: Canada | collected 2011-07-03 | depth 0.1 m | reverse complement strand
TCGGCGACCTGTTCCTGGGTCAGCTCCATCTCGGCACGGACGGCCCGTAAGTTGGTCCCAACGACCTTGCCTGCGATGGAGCGGCTCTTATCCACCCCATCACAATTGCAAATTTTATTGCTTATCGCCCCACGCTCTAAGCATGTGCTTGACGGCTGGTGGTTAGTCAGTTACAGACTTCGCCGGGATGAATGAATTCGCGATGGTATTCGTGACGGGATTGGCTTCGACAATTCCTCTTCAGCGTTGACCGCGAGGATATCAGCCCCACACCTCAACCGAACAAACAGATGCTAGCCATTATTGGACTTCTACTAATTGTCGCCGTTATCGCCGTCCCCGGATGGCTGTGGTGGCGAAGCCTGACCCGGCTCAATGCCTACACCCTAAATAAATGGGGGATGGAGGCCTTTGGATTCGGAGCGGGATTCGTGGCGTTTATCGGTGGGGCGACTTACACGATCGCTATACTGATCGGACTATGTTCCTGGGATCAACCGGGAGGTCCCGATTCGACGATCCACACTGCGATAGTCGCCAGCGTTTGGATGGGCCTTTGGAGCCTCCATTACTTTAAATCGATCCGGCAAAAGTCGGATGAGCAGACCGCCTGGATGTATATCCGGGTCTTTTGGTTCTCTGCCGCTGCCTTTACCGCGATGCTCGCAGCCGTGGCAATTTTGATCTTTGCTCTGTACATCATGAAGGACATGAAGGAAGAGAAGCGCAGACAACTCATTAACTCGATTCTCTACCCCCGCCAAAAAAGTGGTTATGAAGAGCGTATAGGCCGTCTCTACGATTGAGCTCCGCAGTGGAACTAGACGTCGAAAAGTTCACCAAAGTCTGCGGGTTGCTGTCCAGCAACCATGACGGTGAGCGGGCTGCAGCGGCCCTTAAGGCGACGGCCATGATCAACGAGGCGGGGCTCACCTGGGAGCACGTCGCCAGGAAGGGAGCGGCACGCCCACAGCCCGCACCAACCCCGGCTCCTGCCCGTCCGGAGCCGCCACAGGAGGCCGCCCCGTCTCCGGCGCCTCAGACCGTCAGGAAGACTGCGGCCCAGGCCAAGGAAGAAACGGACATGGCCGCGCGCGGAAATCCCGTAGAAATGCGCTACCAAACAGGCCGCGTCCTTAGGGTACTGCCGGATACGTTCACGTACCACGATCCGGACATAGTCATTGTTCAATTCTTCGACGAGACCCTCGGTACTCATCACAAGATCGGGTCGGTCCGTCTCGAATTTGCCAAAGCGCTTCGAGCCGCGGTATCGAAAAACTACCGGGTCGCGGTGTACACGGTTCAAAAGCTGAACGAGAATAATCTACCCGTAGTTTACAAGATCGACGTCCTTGCTGAGGGCGGCGAATAAATTCGGACACGCCTAACAACTGACCAGAGTTCTTGAATCTTTTTTCTCAAAGGCGTCATATCGTGACATGCCGGGTCAACTTTCCGATGATTTCCGCGGCGGCGCGCGAAGCGAATATCTCGCGCAATACCTTCTTTCCCAGTTAGGCCTCGCCGTTCCTGTCCCCAGGCAAGAGGACATTGGTGCCGATTTTATTTGCGCGCCGACGTTCAAAGTCGGCCGAATGCTCCGGGCGGGTACTTCTTTCCTTGTCCAAATCAAGGCCCAGGCCTCCGAAATTTCGTACGGGGGCCGAGACAATAAGGGCAAATGGAAGGATTACGAGTTGAACTGGCTTTTTGGTAATGACCTTCCGCTCTTCATCGGGATCTCAAATAAGGAAACCTTGACCCTGGATTTGTATTCCTGTTCGCCGATGCGACAGACCCATTTTCTGCACTGGCCTTTTGGCAAACTCAATCTCCAACTGGACGAACCGTTATCTAAGAATCCAATTGAGGTGGAAGGGGATTCTTTTGTCGAGGCAAAGGGGCTGAAATGTAGCGGAAAAACCTATCGGGTGCCCCTTGGCAAGCCGATCATAAGACTTCACGTTGCTTCCCGCAAACGGGGGAAGCTTGTTACGCACCAGAGAAAGCTCGCGAGGCAGAGGAAACTAATTGACGCCGTCGCTAAGAACGACCTCCAGAACATTGCCTACCACCGGATGGGAGTTCATTTTGGGAATGTTGCTCTTGGGCACAGGACGAATGGCCCGGCGTCGGATCTGCAACTGGCGTCGTTCTTTGCCTGGAACGATATAAAGGGATATCATATCCGCCCGCAGTTGGATGCGCTTTTCCCTATTCTTACCACTCTCATTTCCAATGCCGCCGCTCAGAAGGACTACAAACTAGTCAAAGATCTAATTCCGGCGTATCGGGCCGCAGAGAAAGGGAAGCGACTCCATCCAATGCATCGAGAAACAATCGAGGTATGCATCAGAAAAGCTAAGAAATACAGGGAAAGCTTGCGATGAGCCCGGTATGGGCTTGATCCAGGTTTTACATTCGTTAGTTTACGATCGGGCATCCGCTTAAGGCAGTCCAAACTGGGGGAATTGATTGTGAAAGATGGAAAAGCAGATTGTAGAAATGGCTTTTGGGTTTTTCTGTGTTTCCTCGCCTTATTTGCGACTGAGGTGACTCGGGCAGAAGATGGAATTACGGCCTCCGATTTGGCGAACCACCTCGGAATCTCCTTTTGGTCAACCACCTGCGAGGATTCGGCCTCGATCTCAAAACTCGAGGTGGTCGTAACTCGCTACACGCGCACCGCAGCAGGACAGTTTATTGCCGATACCCCTGTTCAGGTCGAATACCCATCTGCTCACCTTCCTCAGGAAAGCTTCTCAATTCGTATTTTGAATAGCTCCAGTAAGCTCACTGTCATCATAAGGCTCAAGGCCCCCGGGATTCTGCCTCAAGGCGGATACACTCAGAGCGTGCAAGATAACCCTCCGCCCAACCATGGCATATTTTCTCAGGCATTACCGGCGCATATTAGTAGTGGAAAATGGATTCTTTCCCAAGATGCCCCTCAGGATCAAATCACAATCAAAGAAGATGGGACTGTCTCCACTTCCAGCGCAGTGACAACGTATCTTTTGCTTGAGGTGAACGAGAAAAAGTAGCAGGCCCTTTGGTGAAAGTTCTTACAATAAGTCAGACAACCGCCCCTCACGCCACTCTGGCGGTGGCTTGCCGGGGCTCCGACCTCTCCGGCTAGAGGTCGTTGCCAAATAGGGGATGGCTGGTCTTAGAGCTATGGAGGCAGCAATGCTGGCGTACGTGGAGGAAGCTGGCCCAGGCCTGCAATCGTTGTGAACCCGGCAAGGCCACACTTGACCATCAAGGAGGTGTTAAGGACTTCAACATCGCCACCTTCATGGGCAATGACGCCCCCTTTCGTGCCGAACCAACTTTTCGCATCGTCATCCTTTCCCAAGACCAAGGCGTCGTAACAGCTCCGGGAGACATAAATCACGGCGTTAGCAGAAAGCCTATCGTCTTTGGAAATATTGGCGACGCAGACATCCGCCAGATTGTGAACGTCGCTAGGCTGTAGGTAGCCTCCCTTAACAAGAAGGGCTACATACTCGGCAGAGGTTTTTGCTCCGCTATCCGCAGGAAGAGGGATGCCAGCACCATTTGCCGCATCAAGCTGTGCATCCTGCATAGCGAGATACACCTGCTTTGCGTCACTTACCTCTTTCACGAGCCGCCCCCTCTCGTATGCCATTTGAAATACGCCACCTATTCCCACCAAAAGGAGAATCAATACGAACAGCGCAAACCAAGTCCAGTACCGCCTAACCAATTTCCATAACCCTCGGACATCCACGCAATGATGATAGCCTTCTTACCTATCCCCGGCAATCGCTTTGCCCTCGGGAAGGGCGAGCGCAGGCACCCCGGCACCCCAATCCTCGTTCCAATTGCTCCCCACGTTTCCGGCTTTCAGCCGGGCAGGGAGAAATTGCTTCACTTGCGTCACAGGGATTGCCCGCACACCCCAAAACGAAACGGGAACCGAGCCCAGCCGGGGAAATTGAGGCCCCCTTTTACAAATTTTCCGGCTGAAGGGTGAAGGAAAGAGAATCGCTCCCGCGAAGGACAGTAATGACGTAAGACTGGCCGCTACCAACAATGGCTTTCATTTCCTGTGGGGAGAGAGTTTTAATATCCTTCCCGTTCAGAGATTGGAGGATGTCTCCCGGCTTGATCCCGGCCTTGTCGGCAGGCCAGCCCGTCAAGACTTTGGAGACCCGGAATATTTTGGAGTCATTCGGATCGGGGTCGCACGAGAATCCGGCATGAAAAGATGTCTCTGGCTGGGAAAGATCGGCGATGGGGGTCAGATAAATCTCACGGTCGGAATAGTCGAGGACTAGCTTGAATTTTTGCCAAATTCCGGCTCCTAGTGCCCCGCCGGGGTTCCTGCCTCGCATGAACGCATCAGCATAAGTGACGATAGGACCCGCAATGGTGAAAGGCCCCATGGAGAGAGACGTCATTCTTCCTCGGGTCTGTGTATCCGATCCAGAAATGATAAACCCGCCCGAGGGCATTGTCCGGGAGGATAGCCTCGATATTTGGTACGTTCTTGCGAAAGCGTCATTGAGAATAACGGATGCGCCAGCGCCGATATCGACAGTTAGCCAAATCGGGATGGGATCGCCATGTTCTCCCTGCAAGGTCGTTTGGATTGAGGGCGTTCCCATGGACAATGAAATTGGCAATGCTTTGGCAGATGGATCGGGTTGATAGCCCTGAGGATCGCTCAAAAGCACTGTCTGTTTCGCATAGTCGATCTCGACTACAAACCGCTGAATGAAATCATAGCCGAGTAGGCCGTCGATCTCTTTACCAGCATCCTTGGACATATCGTCCAAGGGGAGTGCTTGAAAAAGACCTCCCGTTATGTGGTTGCCCATCACGGCATAATCCCCAGCCACCACTTTCCGCAAGCTGGGATGATCTTGGGAATCCGGGAATACGCTTCTCTGTGGAAGCCCGAGCTTTTCAGCCAGTTTCTCGTCAATGATGGAATGAGAACATCCCGAATCGAGAATGAAGCGATAGGGGCCTTGGCCTCCAAACGTGATCGCCAAATAGATATGGTAGCCATCGGTTTCGAACGGAGCGGAATCGCTCGGAGAAGCACGCTCCACTTTTCCAGCCACCGGCCCGAGTGCCAGGGAAAATCCACCTTGTTCCCGCAGGGCTAGAAAATCGATGGCTTGACGAGTGGCATTCCCCAGCTCGGCGGGGTCCATCCGCCCGGCCAGCTCTTCTTGCATCTCCAATAATTGTTTGGAAAAGGAGGGCAAGGTGGGATGCCATTGAGCGCCGAGAAAGGCCCAGACCCAGGCGGTTACGTCGTCTTGAGGCACGCCTCCGCCCTCCGCTCCGGTGGCAAACGCATGTCCTGCATAGACGCAGGCGTTGGCGAATTCTCCCGATGCTGCATGGATAATCCAGGCATTGCCATCCGCCAGATTCTTTTCTCCTCCGATGCCATTGAAATAAAACCAAGCAAGAGTGGCCTGAGCTGAAACGATATGCTTTTGAGCGGCGAGAATGGCCCATTTGCGAGCCTCAACATCGTCCTGCGTTTGGCCTAGCAAACTCCCGTGAAAGATATCAGCAAGATATCTCTCGGCATCGGGATCGCCGTCTTCAGCGGCCTTTCGAAACCAGGTGTAGGCCTTGGCTGGATCAACCACCGAGCCCTTTCCCTCGCGATAGAGATAGCCCAGATCGTATTCGGCGGGAACGTACCCTTTTTCTGCCGCATCCTTGACGATGGAGAATCCTTTGGCCGGATCGGCAGGAACACCTGTCCCCATTAAGATTGCGTACCCCAAGCGAAATTGGGCATTGAGATCGCCATCATCGGCCAAAGCTTGCAAATGGGGAAGATCAAGCTTCTGCTCATCGGCGAGAAGGAGACCGTTAAGGAGAAGGAAAAGCCCCAAAAAAAGCCCGGTGGTTTTAATGGCAAAAGGCTAAATGGCAAATATCCTATTTTCAAGCCGGTAGGGGCAACCACCCCTCAGGCCACTCTGGCGGTGGCTGCCGGGGTTTCGACCTCGCTGGTGAGGTCGATTGCCCGCTTATAGCCTTGAGTCAAGGAATGAAGGAATAGAGAGGGAGGGGGAGGCTTTGATGCTAAGTAGGCGGTCTTCAAAGAGGCTCGAAAATCTCGGTGCCATTGAGTTTTGGCAATGGCCAGCCCCCTTGGCAGTTGGAGCAGGTGGGGTCCTTGACCGCTCTCGGCTTTCCACAATGAGGGCATGGCATTTGTGTGGGCCAGCCCGAGGCCAGTCGGAAGATCAATATTCCAGGCAAACCAAAACAACAAACGAAGAAAGCCCATCCGGCCGATTTCTTGAGGGTAAAGCCGACCCGTCGCGCCAGGAACCAGGTGATTATCGCCAGGAGGGGCGCCAGGATGAAAAGGGGCTTCAGCTTACGCGCCGGAAGGGAGGGAATGAAAAAATTGGCGGGAGAACTCATCTCTTCCTGCATCGAGGCGCTCTTTTGATGCAGAGCTCCTAAAATGGAGGGGAGGACCGGTGCGATATAGATGGAGAGCGAGTCAGTCCATCGGGCCGGGACGGCATGAAGTTCGTAAGGGTGCCTATAGGTATTCAGGAGATTCCCGCTTGCATCGATCTCATCAAGAAAGAGGATCGGGGGCTTATTCGAGCTGGGATGGACATACCAAAAAGACGAGCCCCACTGGAGGTAATATCTATCTCCACTTCGATTACCGGCAATCGTTACAACATCTTCGGTGGACGGAGGGGGCGAAAGTGAGAAAAGCGGAGTGCCGTGGTCGTCTAGAAATCGCATACCGCTGGATAACGCGATCGCGATTCGCTGCGGGACTTTCGGTGTGGCTTCTCGATAGAGATCGGTCACGCCCAAGATGGCATCGTTTCCCGAATTGAAGAGCGGCAACAGGATTCTATTGATAGGATCAAAGCGATAGATCTCCGAGCCCGACCAGAAATACTTGGATTCGGAGAAACCGAAAACCCCGGCTTGCAGCGGCTCAGGGAAGGGCTTTGGAGGCGTCCCTGCCGGTTTAAATCCATCCCGGTCGCAGATTCCGACGCAACGTCGGGTCAATCGATCATAGCCGATCCAATAATTCTCGTGGATCAGGAGGAACCAAATCTCGGGGCTGTCGTAGCGGGATGGCGATTTCTGGATATTCGCCCCTGAATTACGGCGTTTCTCTTGATTGCTATTGATGGTCTCTGAGTCCGATCCGATGTGGAGGAAGTTGAAATTACAGGTATTTTCATATTGTGAATTCCCGAGAAACCGCTCGTCGGTGACCGGTTTGCCCTGCATGTCGGTCAGGACTTCGTTTTCGCCGTCCGAGGTTCCAAAGAAAATCTGGTGATCTTGAGAGACCACAAATTGGCTTACCCCGACGGTGTTCTTGTCCGTATTCCCCGGAAGTTGCTGCAGGAGCAGGACCAGGAGCGCCAAGATCAGCCATGCTCCCAGCCATCCCAGCAGCAGATAGGAGGCCCGACCGATCCAGGGTCGCCGCGGCTGGCCATCGTTGCTCAAGATGGCACTCCAGGCGATGGCAGAGAGAGCGAGCGCGACAAGCAGGGGGAAGGCGAAAAGGCCCGGGAGTCCTCCGCTCACGAAACCCTCGATCTGGATGACGAAAAGCAGCCCCACGGAAAGCGCGATCAATCCCCGCATTCCCCACCACTTCCCCCGATGCAGGCAGAGAGACAAGGCGGCGAAGTAAGCGGCGACACCGAAAATAAGGTCACTCAGGCCCGGGAAAACCATCTCGGAAATAAAGGGAGCGGCAAACTCCCCTGGGATCGCCGCATAGACAACGCTAAAGAGAAAGGGGAGGGCGGCGGCAAAAAGGTAAAGGAGGAGGCCTGCGGCAGCCTTCCCCAGGAAGATAACCTGCCGAGAGGCTGGCCGGTGAAGCAAGGCGGCCCATTGGTCGCGGCGAAGTTCGGGGAGGATCTGGACAGTCCCCAAGGCGGCGCCGATCAGGGTGCAGCCAAAGGAACTGGCCATGAGGAAGGCCGAACCGAAAAGACTCACCTCGGCATTGAGCGAGATTGAGGTCCGACTTAGGGAGAGCGTATAAAACTCGGCCACCGTCAAGGCAAGGAGCGCCAGAAGCGCCCATTTGAAGTTTTCCCGTAGTTCCTTCCAAATAATCGCTTTCATGGTCTCTTTTAAAGGGAGGCTTCGGTCGTGGGCCGATTGAAAATCTCCATGCCATTCTCAGGAGGGGAGGGCCAATCTCCGCCGCAGTGCGGGCAGGCTTCCCCTTCAGGCTTCCGGAAGCCGGAACAATGGGGACAAGAGACCCGGACCGGCCAATCGGAGGCCCATCGGAAGAGGATCACTCCGGCGATGTTGAAGGCCAAGACGAAACCAGCCCAGGCGAATGCTTGTGACCGGGAGAGATCGATGCGACGTGCCCAGAGAAAGACTGCCGTGGAACAGAGCAGCGACATGATTGAAATGGTGAGGGCAATTTGAACAGTCCGGGAACGATCTGCCGTCCACTGCTTTTGCAAGGCCTTACGCAGGCGTTGTGATCCCAGTTCTCCACCTGCTTTGCGGTAGACCATTTCCCCAAAGTAGTAAGCGGGGCTCTTAAGGCCGTCCCGGACGTAGTCAAGCCATGGACGGGGGGAATTGAAATGGGGAAGAGGCGGCAGGGTGTAGGTGTGCAGCACATTCCCCTTCGGATCAAGTTCCTCGAAATAGGAGGGCATCCTCGAGGCGGTCTTGCCGTCGATCCAATCGCTGGGTGCATAATGAAGGTAGAAACGGTCCATGGTGCCGTTCATGCCGAGTTCGACTTTTCCCCAATGATCGATGTCTTGGTGAAAGGGAAGCATGGCGATCAGGCCTCCTTTTTGATCATAGACGGCTACGCCTGACGCAAGCGCGACGGCGACGACATTCACGCTGCCGCCTCCTTCGATGTTAGCCCATTCCGACTGGACTCCATAGATGGGACCGGAAGCGGGAAGAGACAGCTCAATGCTTTCTTGCTTGGGAAAAAGGACCGCCGAAACCTTTTCCTGGCTCCATAAATAGCCGAAGTCAGCCTCGCTATATCCGAAGGTGACGTTTGCCGGATAGGAGGCGGATTGCGCGTCAAGGGGCAGAAATCCATTCCAGCCCAAGCGACCGATAGGCTCCTTGGTCTGGAGTCGATATCCGACCAGCTTCCGTTGCTCAACCAGATTGAACCACTGTTCGCGATGGGGATATTCGTAGATGCCGAGGGGCCAGAGATAGCTGTTTGTTTGGCGATAGTTATACCATCTCTCGTCGGGGGCGCGGCCATGATCGCTTCCGATATGGGAAGTGACATTGTTGAAGTATCTCCGATGACTAACGACGTAACTGGGTTGGAATTTGGGGCCCGTCAAAGGCGTCCCGTCGATTCCATTGACCGCCACGATGATGTTGCTCTTACTGGTTACGATCATCGGCACGCCCTCGTCCGAGAACAGATATTCGATGAACTTGGAGTTGGACGAAATCTGAACCGTCTTGAGGAATGAGCCGGTCAAATCACCTAAACCGCATATGCCGTAAAAGGCGATGAGCCAGAAGGCCCATCGGGAGAGCCGAGGGCGAGTCCCAATCAATGATGCGTCCAGCATCGCCCCCCATCCGGCGATACACAATGGCATGGCCATGGCTGCCGTCGCCTCGACCGCCAACCGACAGAGATTCGTGTTCAGCGCAAAGAAGGAGACATGGATCGCAGCAAGCAGGGGCAGACAACGCAAGCCGATCCATCCCCCCCGGTGAAGTGCCAGCAGCAAGCCCGCAAAGTAATAAATGACTCCGGCGCTCATATCAGCCGCGCCCGGCCTGATCATTCCGGGGACGAAAGGAGCGCTGAAATGGCCAGGCGCTGCGGTCCACCAGATGGAGAATAGAAAGGGGAGACCCGCCGCAAAAACATAAAGGAGCAATCCCGCGAGGACCTTGCTCCCAAAGAGCGTGCTCCTGGAAATGGGGAGATGCCGCAAAGCGGCCCATCGATCTCGTTTTAACTCGGGAATGATCTGAATCAATCCCAGTAGAAATCCCATAGCGGCGCAACCGAACATCGTGACGGTGAGAAACGACGTGTTACACAGCGTGATGCCATTGGCGCCGACATAGTAATATCCCGCCTGCTCTTGGGAGTCCCCGCGTAATCCAAAGTACTCGGCTCCGCCCAGCACGAGCATTGCGGGAAAAGCCCATTTTAGGTTTTCCCGAAGCTCTTTCCAGATCACGGAGATCATAGCGGGCTCTGCTCCCGCATGAAAAAGGTCTTCTCCCCCCTTTCGCCCACATAGCTGACGAAGGCGTCCTCCAAGGTCATATCCACTTGTTGGATCGATTCAGGAGCCATGGCGGCGAGGCGGTCGATGGTCTCGGGGGTGGCGTTCACCAGCGACAACGCGAGTTCCCGATCCGTGCGGAAGCTCTCGAGCAATCCCGGCAGTTCTGGCGTTGGAGGGGGCGTCTCGCGAAACTTGAGCACATAGTGCCGGAGGCGTTCCTGAAACAACTCGATAGTGCAATCGGCGCGAAGCACTCCATGGTCTAAAACAATGATGCGGTCTGCAACCCTCTCTACGTCAGACAAAAGATGGGAGGAAAAGAGGATGGTCCGATTCGGCTGTCGTGTGACGTAAAGCATGGATTGGAGCAATCCTCGGCGTGTCACGGGATCGAGACCGAGCGCCGGATCGTCGAGGACCAGCAGCTCGGGTTCGGGCGCCAGCGTGAGGGCCAGGCATAATCCGGCCCGTTGGCCGCGCGAAAGATGGCCCGCCTTCATCTCCGGGGTCAGACGAAAATGGGTGATGACCGCTTCGAAGATCTCCTGATTCCAGCGCGGGAAAAAGCTGGCATGAAATTTCCCACATTCCCGGACCTTCATCCATCCATAGACATGGTGGCCTTCCGGTAGGTATCCGATTCGCGCCCGCGTCTCGGGCCGCAAGGTGCGTGAATCCTCTCCAAGAATGCTGGTTGATCCACGGGTGGGGTCTTCCAAGCCGAGAAGAATACGGATGGTGGTGGTTTTCCCCATGCCATTGCGTCCTAGGAACCCACAGATCGAGCCTCGAGGGATCGCCAGGTTCAAGTCGCGCACGATTTCCCGTTTGCCGTAGTATTTCGTCAGGCGGTTGATTTCAATGACCGTATCCCCATTCATTTTTTCTTCCTTTCCTCGGGCATCGTGACCGTCACAGTCTCGTGCTGAAGTTTTTTCCATGTGCTCTCCAAAAGCGTACGTGTCTCGGCTAAGTCCACGTCTAGGAGCAGCGCCTCATGGCATAATTCCTCGACAGATTCGGTAAGCCGACGAACTCGTTCGGCATCGGAAAAGACCTGTCGTCTTTGAACGACAAAAACGCCCCGCCCGGTTCGACTTTCGAGAACGCCTTCGCGGATAAGCTCCTGGTAGGCTCGAGCCACGGTATTCGGATTGATCAAGAGGGATTCTGCCATGACCCGCACGGCAGGCAGCTGTTCGCCGACCTTAATCCTTCCCAGGGCGACCTCCCGATGGATCTGCATCAGGAGTTGCCGGAAAATGGGGATGTCACTCGCCGGTGCTATAGAAATCCCGAGAGACATGAGTGTATTAATAAGCTAATACACTTAAAGAAACAAGCATTTTTGTATGTCCAGAGATGCGCGAAAAGAGCCCAGGCCTCGGATAGAGACTGGGCTGGGAAGGAAACCGTTGGGCGTGGAGACGCCTTACGGAAGAGCTATTTCCGGCTCTATATAGTTATACCAGCGAACGGAGAGATGCGTGGGAGGGGGGTACCCATCAAAGGCTAGCCAGCCAGAATATTCTGGTGTATCGGCTATATCCAGGTTTCCGATCCCATGGCCATCACCGAAAATCCGATCCGGGAGGGAATTCAACTCGATGGGTATGAATTGATCCGTCCCATCGGCGCAGGCGGCTTTGGTCAGGTTTGGCTCTGCCGGACCTTCACGGGCAATTTCAAGGCTCTCAAAATCATGAGGGGCTCATTCACCGGCGAGATCGAGCGCGAATTTCACGGCTTGGTCGCCTACCGGGATAAAACTCCTTGGCTCAATTGCAATGCCCTCTCATCAGCAGTTAAGCGCGTCAAGTTCCCGAGAGAGACTCCTACACCAAGAAGTCTGCGATGTTCCACGGCGTACGTGATGATAATATCACCGTCTTTTATTCCTATAGGGCGTCGGCCAAATGTAATCGAGCGGACGTCGCTATCCCACGGCTCAGAAATGGGGATTGGACCATCCCTCCAGCCGATGGGCTTTAGCCAGATAGTGGCCGTGGCCGGGACCACCGGTCCGACTGGGCGCTGAGACAAGCCCTCAGTAAGATCTGGCCCGGCGTCCGCCTCGTTCCCTTCATTGGGATGGTCTCGGACATAGTCGTCTGCCTTCTGCTTCAAATTCTGGAGATCGCTTAAGCTGAGGGACCATGCGTTATTGACTGTGGAAAGGACCTGCTCCTTGAGCAGGCTAATCGTCGCAGCATCATTCGTAATGACTCCCCATTCATCATTTTGGCTCATCCCTTTGGTTGTGAGGTTCGCTGAGGTGACGATGGCGCTGACGGGCTCCCCATTTTTGTAAAAAAGATAGATCTTCCCGTGAAGGGCATTGTTGATCTTGATCGACCACTGGGGAAGCGCGTGGAAGGCATCGTAGAAGGAGTTTAGCGCATTGATCGGCTTGATCTGTTGTCGCGCTGGAGGGGGAAGCTTGGAAATCAGGTGAATGGCCCTTAGACGAGACGTGTCGACTGCATGGAGTAGGCGCCCTAAATCCTCGGAAAGGAACGGAGACACCAGGTAAACCTCGTCCGCCAGCGAGAATTGCTCCAGAAGGACGTTGAGGTGGGATTGATCTCCAAGATTATTGATGACACGCATGAATTCCCCTTTGTGGCCCGCCCAGCTATCGGCCACTTCGACGGTGAATGGCGAGTAGCCGTTTGTAGGCAGGATCTCTTTCCACCGTAGAATCGGCCTTTAGGCAAGAGGCCAGAATAGTTCCGAGATCGTGAGGCTTCGGGAACACGGTGGGATCGACCAGACCATTGAGTAGATGGACAAATGGTTTCGTCTGGGTTTCTAGGAGCGAAACCGTCGAAAGACGGGCAGAGAGAGTGAGTTGAATCATTGGCATTCGAAAGGGGACTAAAAGCGGTAAGATATCTTCAACGGCCTCCCCAAAGGCAGCCCCGGATTCCACCGCAGCACCCACCAGGCTCTTGGATATCTTGACGCTTCGGAAGCGGGCATCGAGAGGCCAGATCGCGCGAAAGGTCGGCCCTGCGGCCTTTGTCCATCGTTCGCTCCGGGCGTCGGGCTGCTCACCATCGACTTTGATATAAACGTTAAGGCGCTGGGCCACCCATTCACGAAAGCCTTCCGGTCCCAATTCCAGGCATCGTTTAAACTCCGCATCGCTCAGTCGATCGTCCGTGTTTCCCTCCAGCTTTTTCGAGAGACTGATAGCGAGGAAAATTTGACCCAGTGCTTCAATAATTGATCGAGAAATATTGCCGTCCCGAATGGCATCGAACATCAGCTGCTTCAAAACGTTGAACAGTCGGCCCGGCGGGGCTCCGTTTTGTGCGGTCGCGGCCAAAAGATTATGAGCCTCGGGCTGCCCCCAGCTCATCCGAGGGATCATGTTGGTTAGGACCCATGCTGGATCGACTCGATCCAAAAACGCCAGGGCGTGCGCAAACATGATGCGGCCGTTTACCCCAGCGTCAGATTGATCCCTTGCGATTTTAGAAAAACGGGCTTCCCATGGAGCTGTAATCCGCGAATCAGTTGTGGGACTTTGCCGTCCAAATGCCGAAAGCAGTGACCAAGCGAGGGCGCCCCCGGTTGTGTTGAGGGCTCGCGTGAAATCAATAGTTTCAATAGCCGCCTCTGTGGCTTCTTGGGCGTCGGATAGCGCGAAGTTACCGAGTCGATCCCAAACAGAGAAATATAGTGAATCTTCGAGCTTCTGGTCTCCAATCAGGGCATCTTCATGATCTCGAAGCCAACTGGCCGCGGGAGGAAGAAGCACCGTTACGGTCTCGTCGGGCATTGCCAGCAAACATTTTGCCACTTCCAGAATCGAGGGCAGATCGGCAGGGATCAACGGCGAGAGAAGGGGAGCCCAAAGCTCTGGGTTCCATTCGCCATTCTCAGAGGCTAATTTAAGGCTCCGAAGCGCCTTTTCAGGATTAGTCTGACAGAATTGATCCCAGAGATCTCGCTCGTCGAAGGGCTGTTCTTGTTGAATGCGGAGAGCTTCGCTGGGCAGTCTGTCCTCTGGAACATCGGCTAGACGCTCTGGATGGCTCTTAGAACCCCAGCTAACCTGACTCCACGCCAAGAAATCATCGCGGTCCCCCTCGCTTCTCTTCCATTCGGGGTTGCCAGACTTTATTTCCGTGAGGAGAGATGCCCCGGTTGACGTCAGGTTCCCTCCTTTATCGACAATCGCGGCCAGGAGATTGAACCGTTCGCGATCAAGAACGTTTTTCCATTCTTCAGTTGTCTTTTGAGTACTGCCGTTTTCCGGCGGGGCAGGGGGCCCCTCAGCAATTCTGAGCTCGATTTGGGCCTTTTGCGACTCACTGAACTCTTCCCATCGTGTCGCCAGCAATTTGACCAGCTCTACCCGCAATCCCCGGTCCCAAAACTGGGAACGCTCGATGGCGATAAGTTCGTCCGCGACGCCGGACGGCGTAAAGGAGCTTCCAAGAAGGGAGAACAGGCGAAGCCTTTTGGAGAGAAGGAAAGAGCTGTTTCGCCAGACGTCGCTGGCCCGCCGGCCAGCGGCAGGATCACTTGCGGCAATTCGAGAGACCAGTTCGGCAAGCATCTGCACCAATGGATAAAAACTGCCGCCCCGATTCTCGTTTTGTTTATGTTCAGAGACAGATGGGACGGACATGCTGGTGAGGTCCCACCCCTGCATAAATTCGGCATCCTCGGCCTCTTCCAGTGCTTCTTCCAATGCCCGGTTTAGGGTGAAAAAGAGTGCTACATCCTGGCTGAGGGGCCAGACGTCCAAAATATTCCTCGGCGCGGGGTATTGGGGCGTCCGAAAATCTATGCGGCACAAACTCCCAAGTCTTTCTTCTCCGTTTGCGGGGGGGTGGAGTTGACTGGCAAAAGGAGTGTTAATCGTCAGCCGCGGTTGTAGCGCCTGACGTGCCTGCTCCCTGGCATGAAAATCAACGATGCCACGATTGATCGACGGCATGAGGACATGCCAATCACGATCTTCGTCCTCGCTAATCGGCATCATTTTCACGCGACAGAGTAGCCGCCACGCCTTTTGCCGGACGGGAGAGAGAGGTTCAGGTGACGCGTCCAGTGCTCGAGTGATCGACCAGCATGTTCCAAAATCGAACTTTTGAATACCCGAGCAGGCACGGATCATCTCTGGATCATTGGCTCTCGTCGCAATCCAAGAGGCCGGCAGCGGACGATCTTCGCTGAACGGGTTTCGATCGTGTAGCAGAGTCAGCCACGCAGACGGAGGGTTAAGTTCAAAAAGTAATTGATAGTAGGATTCCTGCTGTAGCAGCAGGACCACCTCGGCGATGGCTTTCTCGGTCGATTCTGCCAGAGGGGTGGCGAACAGGAGGGTAAGGCGCGTTTTGCGCCACGCTATGGGGTCTTCTGCATAGCGGCTCCATTCTTGGAGGGTGCCATAAAGAGCCGAATGATTCTTGGCCGTGCCTCCATAAAGAATCGGGCGAATACCCTTTGCATCCCAGAGGGCTTCCTGGTTTTCCTCGTCGCCAACCTTGGCTAAAGCGATTGCGTAGACCGGATTGAGATCCGGAAACCGGTCTCTGTCTGTTTCCAGCGCCTCCAGGAGGTACCTCATCGGAGGATCCTCGGCTTGGTAGCCGACCAAAACGAGAGTGTAAGCTCGAACAAGATCGCAGACATATCGGGATGCCCAGCCCGACTTAAGATAGGCGTCGCCAAATTCGGCGCTGGTGAGGACGAGGTCCGTCTCTGGGATAACGAGGCCCCTCCAGTTATCGGATAGTCTTCCATGCAAATGGAGAATTCCTTCAAATCGCGAGCTGTTGGGCTGCGGCAACGCCGCACCAGCATGGGTTTCTCCCGTTGCCCCCTCAGCGACAAGCCAGGCCCGCTCGAAGAGGGTGTCGAAGTTCGTTGTCACCAACCGGCGACTGCCATTCCGATCTCCTGATAGGGCTATCAGGGCCTGATGATTTGCGAGAGGGGCGCTGTCTTTGGGCGTAAGCACCCTTCGGACGGCGTTCCGGATTTTCTCACGCATCGCATGATCCTTCGGAAAGTTGGAAGGAGCCAGCCTGCGCTCTAGGCAACGAAGGGCGCGGTCAAACTGCTTGGCCCGCATCGCCAGATTCTCCGCTGGCGAGTCCCTCCAGTCTAACTTTAGGGCGGCGTAGACCTTCTTCACCAATCCCTGGAACAACGGCAGGCCTGCAGTGATCGAAACGCCAGCACCGCAAATGAACAGAATCTTCCCGTCTCGGTGGTCGGAAATGACCCTTTCCGGAATATCCGGACCGTTAGGGACGAAACGCATGATCCGACCTCAATTTCGGAAGATCCACCCCGTAGCGAGAGCATCCCATCAGTCCCCATCGCATGATCTTGGCATCATACCGGATGCCGATAGTCGGTCGATGCTAATAACATAGGCTAAAAGCACGCTCCTAACCGTCTATCTAGGCTTCGACCAAGGAAGGCTCCTAGGCCGGCCACCCGGGGCTTTTGCTACCGGCTTCCCGAGGAGAAGATTCATCTGGTCCTTTATGTAAGGCCCAGTTCCGGCGCGGTGGGTGAGCCCCCGGGCAAGCATATTGGTCCCCTTGATGGTATCGGAGGTCAGAACCTCTGCGATGTCCTTGGCATGGTCGAGTATCCACTTGTCGATCGAGCGCTCTTTTACGCCTTCCAGGGCGAGCCGGCCCTCAAAGGCTGCCAGACCCTGGACGAGATCCCAGTGGGTGAACGTCACGTTCCCGATCGCTATCCGGTAACGGTAATGAGCCGGGGGCATGATTGCCCAATATTGTTCCGCAACCGTCGGGGGCACCGGCTTTCGATAGTGCTCAAATACCACTTCTTCTGTGTTGCCCATCTCTTTAGCGACTCCGGCAGCTGATGCCTCGCTATGTCCCTTGAGGCCATAAAGGTAGGTGGCAAAAGAGTGCCGCATCGCATTCTGCGGCCATACATCGACAATCGGGGCGCGACCTTTGTCTCCATCCGAAGCCGGTCTGCCTTCGACCAGTCGATTTAGAATGCCGCCGTACACATCGAGATTCCGATGCGGCGTGACGGCGCCTGTCGACGGAGTGAACACACGCAGCCAAGCCAGAAGATTGTCGGAAATGGAAGGGTAGCGCGCGTGGCGGGTCTTTGCGTGTGCCGCGGTTACGGTGATGAAACGTGCGTCCAGGTCGATGTCCTCCCATGAGAGGGCGCAAATCTCGCTCCGCCGCAAACCCGAGAATAGGGCGATTGCGATTGCCGGGACCATATCGGGACGCTCTTCAAGCGCTACCTCGAGGAGCCGATGGGCCTGGGAGGGAGTCAGGACACCTACGACGGTCTCGTCGAGGGCGAATTTCTTAATTCGAGCCGCAGGGTTCTCAACACAGAATTCTTCGCGAATGGCAAAATTGAAGACGGTCGATAAGGTCAGGCGGTAGTTGTTTTTGGTCCGAGGCCCCCAGTATCGGAGCAGCGGCTCGTCTTCACCGTCGGATTGTGCGGGGGGGAGGGGGCGACCGATAAATGACTCCACGATCTTCCGTGCTGGATCCTCTGCGGCGGCAGCTTTCGGCGGAAGGGGAGGGGGGCTCGCCAACCATCCTTCCAGGTCCTTTTTCGTGATCTCGGTAATCGGAACGCTGTTCCAGCGCTCACCGATGATGCGGAGGTAGCTTTTATAGGAGGTGATCGTCGATTCTTTCGCTCCGGTGCGCTGTAGCTCCTTGAGGTAGGCTGTGGCCACCATTCCCCAGGTCTTGACCGCTTCGCCCGGTCTGACCCTTTCCAGATAGTATTCGACAGCGGTTTGAAGGAACTTCTCGTCCAATCCCTTACCCTCGAGCGTTGAAAAGGCTCTCTTCGCTTCGGTCAATTCCGCCTGGCTGACGTTGAAGCCTCCATCGCCATGGATCTTTTTGTGAGCAATGAGGCGATAGGCGCAATCCCTCGCCTCATGGAGTGTCGAAAAGCTGCGAACCTCAACCTTTCCTTCGCGTCCTTTCTCCTCCTTGATCTTGTGTGCCTTCTTGAAGGAGGGGCCAATCCTGACCCTCCAGAGGACTTGGCCAGCGCCGTTGGCTCCCGGATAGACGTTCAGGCCTCGAGGGAGTCCCGCCACGTGCGCTTTAGATTTCTTTTCTTTATAGCCCCGTTTGGTCGCTTTTTTCGCCGTTCCCTCAGCCTGCATGCCGAAATGGTGCGCTAAATGGTCGCAAAAGTCAATCGTCAGAGTAAAAAGTCAGGCTCATAACCTGAAGGTCCTAGGTTCAAATCCTAGCCCCGCAACCTTTTCCTTGGTTTGACAGCTCGTGCCAGCTGTTGCCAATTCCTGACTAACCTGCTCCTTCTTAGGAGCTTCCAATAGCGGGACCATCTCCCCGACTGTGCCAGCAGATGACCCTCCTTGCCGTGAAACGTCGGCAATCTGTGTGCGTATCTGTGTGCATGACGGCCAGGGCAAACTATCCATCGCCGCCCTGGTAGGAAGCTGCGAGGCATCGGTGTAAGTGGCCGTGGTAAGCCGAATATCGCTGTGCCGCAGAATATCCCTCCCAATCCAAGGAGAGACGCCAGCACGGCCTAAATTCGTCGCCAGCGTGACCCGCAAGGCATGGAAGTCCAATTGCTGGCCGAGATCATCCTTATAGGGAATGTCTGCGGCCTGGAGATCAATCCGGAAGGTTTCCATCTTCGGCATCCCTTGAGGAAAGACCGGAGTTCCAAACGAAAAATGAGCCGGACGAGCGGCCAGGAGCATCTGAGCCAGTTCCCGGCGTAGGGGCAGGAAAGCCTGTTTCTTGTTTTTCGTCGTGGAAGCGCGGACTTTGACGAAGGGTTCCGCGCCGTCAAGGTGCAGATCGCCCCAAGTGAGGAGGCCGAGTTCGTTCCGACGCAGCCCCGTATAAACCTTTGTTAAATAAATCAAGGCCCGCTTGGGAGAAGCCTTCAAGAGGCTTTCCAATTGTTCCGAGGTGAGCGCGCGCCGCTTGCGGACCTCATTTCCCTTGGTTTCAACATGATTGACCTTGGAAAGCGGATTATGGGAAACGCTCCCATTATTCTCCATCCAATTGAGGAAGCCGGTTGCCGCGTTCTGGTACTCGTTGAGCGTCTTAGGAGCCATCGCTTGCTTGGCACGCCAGGCGATGAAGCTTTCCGGCGTAATGTCGCGGAGCGTCTTCCAACAGCAGGCAGAAAACAGGGCGGTGCAGCGGTGCCGGATCGAATCGACATATTCCGTGTTCCGCTGCTTGGCTATAAGATCGGCGGTAAATGCTGCCAAATGGGAGGGAAGAGGGGTCTGTGCCGCTTGGCGGATCGGTTTAGGGGTGAGGATGCCAGCCGCCTCTTGTTCTCGTTCCTGGCGGATTTCATCGAGTTTCCGCTGCGCTGCTTCTTTGTCCGCTATGCCCAAGGGAATGTAAGTCACCTTAAGATCATCTTTGATCTTGAGATGCCCAGTATAAAGGCGATCTCGCACCCGCTTCCCATCAATCTTTCGCCAATGGCGATAAACTTTGCAGATCATTATCCCGCCTTCGCTCCAGCATTCAGGAGCACTTGTTCATGTTCTAGGACTTTGGAGAGGGGCCAACGGGTAAGCTTACCGAGTTTCAAAGGAGGAGGAAAATTACCACCCGCAACAAGCCGATAAATATGGCGGATCGAGCAGCTATAACGCTTTGCCAAATCTTCGATGGAGATAAAGACTTCTTCCAAGGGATTCATGCCTTATCCTTCCTGGCCTTCGCCTTGCGCCATTTTGATTCCCATTCCAGGAAATCACCGGCCCAATCCGGTTCTGCGCCTTCGAGTTCTTTCCGGGTAACTTTCCCCTGTTTGATTGCCCGTTCCTTGATTTCTTCAGCCCAGGCTTTGACTTCAGAAACGGGAATATAGGTGAAGGGGGATTCCCGGACCTCGCGGGGCCGTCCCAGCCAGTTTGTGGATCGGCGTTTCACGTAGAAGCAGAAGGCAGTCAGTTTGCCTTCTTTCATGCGATTATGGACCGCAGCTCGGGTAACGGGGGCGTACATTCCAACGCCGCCAGGAGAGATTACTTGACCAGCTATAGTGCAGACCGCATCAAACCAAATAGGATTTTCTTCCTCAGTTCCTTCACGGCGATAAATTCGGGTCTCAGTATCAGGCTCACCAAAGACGTGACGAATTTCTTTGGGAATTTCGATTTGACCGGCAATCATAATTACAAAACATAACTAATGTTTCGTAACAATCAAGCTCTTTACAAGGCATCACGTCTTTTTATGGAGTCTAAGGCGGGTTGAGGAAGAGCTGTATAAAGGCCTGATACGCGATTTGGAAGGGCGACCATGTATTCTACAATCACATTCAAAAGCGCGAAAAGATTAGCGACCGTATCAGGATCGTCAGTGTTGATTACGCCTGGATGTACGGCGTTATTTCCAGTTACCCGCACAACATCTAAAGATTGTTGGACGAGCTCGGGAAGGCCTTTCTTTACTAGTTTTGAAATATCATCACTAATGTTTTCTCCTTTTTCTCCAAGGCTTTTGCATAAAACCTGAACCGCTAATCGAAGAAGGGCTGCGGCTCCTCGTGGCGATTTGGCAGAGATCGAGGCAGCCTCTAAATATAAAGATTGTACATCCTTTGGCATTTCAGGGTTGGGAAGAGGAGCTAATCCCACGTCAGGCAGTAGTATATCATTTTGGAACCATAACGTGTTTGAATTGCAATGGGCACATGTGCTGATTCGAAGCGGATTCTGATTTGGAATCGAATATGATTTAAGATCCCAGTCGAATGCACTCCAAGTTTGATGGGAAATGGCGCCACAAGACGGACAAGAGAACGAAGTGGCAAAACATGTTGGTGCAATATATGTCATAGGGGAAGTTTGATTGATCAATGATGAATCACGCCAGCAAAGTTGGCATGCTTGCCGCCAAGTTGTAAATGACGGTTCAGATTACAGGAGGTAGCATCAATTTGCGTCCTTTGTATCTGAGAGAAATTCTCACCGACGACGCTGGAGCTACTGCTTGCAAGCCTCTTCTACGAGGCTCTTTTTTGTCGGGATAAGGTCCGATATTGGCACTTTCAGGGCATTCGCCAAAAGGGCTAGTTCAAAATCGCCGACCCAACGGGTTTGCAACTCTATGCGTGCGACGATATCGCGACTGATGTCCCAGCCCAGCCGCTGACAACGGGCGGCGAGTTCGGGCTGAGAGAGCTTGAGCTGATAGCGGATTTTGCGGACTTGGGGGCCGGAAACATTTTTGATCTTTTGCACCGTGTGGAAATCCGCACTTGACGGTACGCAAATCGGAGGCTTGCATGGTGTGGGTTTTCACACGAAATAGGGTATGCATCTCTCGTTACGTCCATTCCTGCCTCTCATTGGTCTGGCTTTGGGGTTTCTGATTCTTGCCGAGGTGGTCAAGGCATTGCTGGCTTGGCGGCCAAAGCAGAAAATTCGCTGTCAATCGTTGGCCTTATTTACGGAAGCCGAAGAGCATTTTTATCGGCACCTCATGCAGGTTTTTGATTCGGCAATTATCGTTTGCCCCAAGGTTCGCTTGGGTGATGTGCTGGAACCGCACGGATCGTTAGGCAAAAAAGAGAGCTGGTCGGCGCTTAATCAAATCAATCGGAAGCACGTCGATTTTGTGTGTTTGCGGTCCGACGATTTGACCACTGTTGGGGTAATTGAACTCGATGACAGCAGCCACAACCGCCAAGATCGACAGGAGCGGGATAAGCTGGTTGATGAGGCTCTCCGTTCAGCCTCGATTCCTATTTGTCATGTCAAGGTGCGTCGGAATTACGACCTTGCTTTGCTTGCCGACCAGATTACGACCGATTTTGGATGGAAGACGACCGAAGCAAAGTCGGTTACACCGCGTAACTAGGATAGGACAGCTTCCAATCTCGCATCCGTCGCGCCAACAAGTTGGCACGCCAGCTGCAAATCCCTGGATACCGCTAGAACGGTTCGGCTTCGCACGCGCCTACCTCTTCTCCAGTAAAACCCCCCGCAACTTCTGAGGGGGGTTTTACTTCCTCCAGCGGAGCCGGAGAGTCAATAGCAATGCGTTCGCGAAGGTCCGCAATTTCGCTAGTCCGGTCAATGATGCCATGATGAGGGGCCCGCTCTGCCAACGGTTTCATAAACAATAGAGCGCGTTCGATTTCTTCTTCGACCGAGAAACGAGAAGAAAACCGCTTAACCGGCTCCGTTATTGGAGTGGTGTTAGCGAGAGGAGAAATGGTTGTTATGGGCTGAAGCGGCGGCGGCAGGGTCGAAAAGGGAGCCGTAAGACAATACCGGGCGAGACGAAGCCATTGCGCAGGATCGCCGTAGATCGTTGAGATGCTTTTGAGGCGTTTCCAATTGGGACGCCTTTCCTTCCAAAAGCAGACCGCAATTTCATCCTCTAAATAGGGGAAACCGTGATCAAATCTGAGAGTTTTGCCGACCGCTCTTTTTTCATGACGGGTCACTTCCTTGATGGAGCGATGCATACAGCGTCTGATCTTGGCTCCGTCCTTTGGGCTGATGCTTAGTCGGACCTCTTCACCCATGGGTAGTTTCTTTCGGTTGAACATACCCCAGTGTCGTCCCACCAATTCAAATCCCGACTCCTTGGCACAGTATTTGGCCGCATAGGACATGGCTCCCTTATGGGAACGAATGCGGGCTGTTTGAGCTCCGGCTTCCAAGTGACTCGGATCACCGCTTTCGACGACTTCGTACCAGTTCCGGGACACCCATTCTTGTAAGGAGTCCATGAGATCGGCATTGAGCCCGTAGGCCAACAAATGAAAGTGTGGTGCGCCTCGCTCTTGGGGCTCCAAACGCCATAGGCCGGAAGCGTTTGGATAGGCGCGGAGAAACCTCTTAAGAAAGTTGTCGAGATGGACATGCCATATTTCTTGCTCAATCGGATATTGCAACGGATAGGTTAGCGTGACCATGAGAGGCAGGGAGTCCTGGCGGAGCTTTGCTACGGTATCCAAAAGGCGTTTGCGGGACTTTCGCGTAAACCGAAGGATTTTTCCCCGCTTCGTCGCGCCGCCCTTGGGCTGAGAACGGAGACGTGAAGGAATCGTTATTTTGCAATAACTTGATCCCTGGTAAGCAACGAAAGAGGCTGACGGTGAATTATGGCCTATAGACAAGCCAGGGGCCGGGGCGGGCGCTGGCGCGCCCGCTCCCGGGCCTTGGATGTCCAAAGTGCCAGCGTTCACCGGACACCCCCGTCGTCCACCGTGGCAACGATAGACAGGATCGCATTACGCAGCGCAGGAGGGAGAGAAGCCCACGCCGCAATGACCTTTTCCAGATCGGCGGGAATCTGTGTGCGTATCTGTGTGCATGGTCCCTCTTTGGTAGGTGAGGGGACTTCGCTATCAACGGGTTCTGCGGGAGAGGCAGAGGGTTCAAATCCTAGCCCCGCAACCTTTTTCTCCCCTCTTCAAAAGCCCTCGGAGCTTGATTCTATCAGGCTTCCGGGGGTTTTTAGCGTCCATACCCAACTCCGTCAATTTTAGGGGGCTAATATGGCCAACCGTTGTTAAATGTGGCTAACAGACCCCCAATTTTACCGCAATTTGACCGCAGTCGTAGAGAGAACTTTTCTACCGTAAACGGGTTGACGGAAATGCAGGTTCGAGAAAAGAAGCCATAGACCTCTCAAAGGTCCGTCTCCCAGGACCGCGCCGGTCGTCACGGCTGAAAAGCCACAACCCAAAACAAGGGCTCTACGATCTCCAGGCGCACCACAGCGAAAGCACGCAGCGGCTACGCGCCAAGCACGGGGACGGCCCCCAGGCCGCCCGCACCCGAAAGCACGCAACGGCTATCGGTCCCTAAAAAGGCCCCTGGCCCCTTACATGAGGGCATTGCGAACGCTATCGATAAAGGCATGCACCATAGCCGGAACCAGAAGAGAGCCGCTTTTCCTCCAATAAAAGGAAAAGGGAATGCCGACGGCACAGTGCATCAGGGGAAAAATGATCAGGAGAGGGATGACTTGAGTCCCATGTTGGCCAGTGGTGGGAAGATGCCACCAGCCCCATAGGCTGGAAAGAAAGATAGCAGTAAGCCACTGATGCTTATCATTGTCCTTTTGGATAAAACTATCCAATCCACCCCGGAAGAACACTTCCTCGATGACAAAGCAAATTGGGAGGTAAAGAAAGAAACTCTCTGCGGCTATGCTCCCAGCGTTTCGTGGCAGCCGGAATCCATGATGTGTGGCGATAGAAAAAAGAATCATCATGGAACTGCCTAAAATGCCAGCGGTAAGAAAGCACCGGCCCAGAAAGGTCCACGTCATCCGGGTCGCGTTCGTTAATGTAAATGCGAGAGGAAATGCGCCCAGAATTGCCGCAATTCCCCACAGACGGATCGGCAAAGCAGAGCGAGGCCAATCCTGAATGAGCGAGATGACCGGATATGTCATGAACAGAGCCGCAGCCAAAAGTCCCCACCACGACAAGCGAAAGCTAGAATTGGTTTTGAGCCAAAGTTCCGTCACAGGACGTCGAGCGATAAACAGTTGAAAGATAAGAAGCAATGGGATGCCGACTAGCAAGTAGCTGTTCGGGTCGAGTCGCAACAACCATCCCAGTGACATCCAAAAGCCGACGATTGCGGATGCGATGAAAATGCGGACGGGCTGGCTTTGGTGCACGATACCTAATTATGGCCGCAATCGGCGTTAGCCAACCCTTTATCAAAATCGAAGAACCCTATGGCGCTTTACCGTTAGAAGCACCGAGGGGGAAGGGCGAGCACCAGCACCCGGCTCCCAATCCCAGCGCCAATTGCTCCCCACGTTTCCAGCTAAAGCTGGGCAGGGAGAAATTGGTTCACTTGCGTCACAGGGATTGCCCGCACACCCCAAAACGAAACGGGAACCGAGCCCAGCCGGGGATATTGAGGGGAACCACCTCTCCGCCACTCTGGCAGGGCTTAGGCCAGGGACAACTACCGCTCGACGGAGGCCCAACGAGAGAGCGTCGAGGCCTTGAAAATCAATAAGAGGCCAATAGCCAAGGTCAAGACAGGCTCGAAATAAAGCCACCAGGACATCGGATTTGCGGGGACGAAGAACATTCCCAGAGTCAGAATGAAATAGGTGAGATACCAAATCCCCAACAGGATGATTCCGGCACGGATAAACTCCCTTGGAGAAACTTCCGTGGATACGGCAACGGAATCAGGCAGACGAACCCGGTCGGCGATCCAAGAGGTTCGTAGAATCAAAATCAGTCCAAAGGCTCCCTGTAGAAACAATTGAACGAACTGGACCCTTGGGCGATTGATGGAGATATGCTCCCACATGGAAGAAGGTGGCCCAAAGGCCGAGAGCAAATGACTCAATGCTCCCACGAGAAGATTAATTCCCAATAACTTTCCCCCTACCAGAAACCAATTTCGGGCGTTCACGTCCTTAGATTCGCGCCTTCTCTTGAACCAGTCGATCCCAAAGCAGGAGATAGTCTTTCAACGCCAAAGGCTATCGGTCCCTAAAGGGGCAGACCTTTAACAGAACCTTCCTAATCCCGGTCGGGATCGGGAGCGTCGAAATCGATCCCCTGCTCCCGGCAGGCCGCACGTCGTAACATCTCCCTATCCTCCGGGCTGGTGGCGGGCGAGCGGATCGCCTTGGTAACGCCATCCAACGCCTTCTGCTTTTTGGCTCGATAGGTCTCCCATCTTTTGAGTACCGCCGAGCGGGCCTGCTCCGAGGTGCGGGCTTTCGCTTTGCCTTTACCCATCGATCCCATCATGGCAGCGACCTGTTTCCGTGTGAGCGTCTTTTCACAGTGAGGGCATTTCATCCTCAACCTATACGCAACGTTGCGAACAAAGGCAAATCCCAAACATGCGGGGAAGATAATCAAGTGGCAACCACCCCTCGCGCCACTCTGGCGGGGCTTCCGGGCTTCCGACCTCTCCGGCTAGGTCGGTTGCCCAAAACCCAAACGGGAACCAAAGCACCCCAAGGCGGGCAATCCACCACGCCAATTGCTACCCCTCGGGCGTAGCCCAACTAGATAGAAATTGGTTCGCTTCGCCGGGTCCGGCCAGGAACTGGCCTGGATTGACCGGCACACCCCAAAGCCAAATGAGAACCAATACCTCATAACACGCCGCAGATATTTCCCGACCGGCCTAGCTGATCGACACCTACCCCCCATGGGTAAACCCACTGGCCCAGGTGCTACGGCGGCCCAGGAGGACCGCCGACATGGGGCGGATAGTTCCTGATGAATCTTCAAGATGGAAAGGGAGGGCAACCACCCCTCACGCCACTCTGGCGGTGGCTTACCGGGGTTCCGGCCTCGCTGGTGAGGTCGATTTGCCGTTGTTCAGGGCAGGATGGGGAACAGGCTCGCTTCAAATGGAAGAGGGGGCAATCTTTGGAAATGTCCGTAGAGCGTTCCGACTTTGCCTTTCAGTCTGACGAAGCAATCACCGCCCTCTTTTGTCTCAGCGGGAAGGCACTTTGGTTTTTTACCGCCCTTGATTTCCACATTGCTCATCACATTGTCTTCGCGTTCGGAAAGCCAGATGCTTCCCCCAAGAGCTTTTCTCAGGAGGAACTGGAAAAATGCCTTGAGAAAGAATTCAAGAAGACATTAGGACCACTCCTTGAAAAATTTCGAGAATGCTGCCCAATCCCATCTGACATTGATGAGAAGCTCGATCTGCATCTGAAAAATCGAAACTGGCTATGCCATCGCTTCTATCGGGAGGCTCACCTCTCGCTCTACGAACCGTCTAAACTGCAGGGGCTTTTTGAGAAGCTGGAGGCGATGAATAGAAACGTTCAAGACCTCATCGCCGTTATGGACGCCATGTTTGAGAAGTGGAGGGAGGCGAAGGGCATCACCCCAGAAACGATGCACAAGGAGAATAGGAAAGTAATCGAGCAGTTGAAGCAGTCCGATCAGTCTGGCTAGCCCCCACCCAATTTAATTGAAGAAGGGGGCCGAGTCCTGCTATCTGGAGCGTGTGATGAGGATTATACGGGGTGTCATGGCGGGGCTCTTTCTTTCTTTGGCGATACAACTTGCTGCTTTCGCCGACGATACAAAGCTTGATTCTCTAACGACCACCGATGGCAAAACCTACACGAATATCACCATCAAGCGGTCGGATCCGAGCGGGATAGACATCGTCTATTCCGCTGGAGCGGTTCACCTCCTTTTCGCGAATCTTCCGAAAGAGATTCAGGACAAATACGGGTACGATCCCGCCAAGGCGCAAGCATTCCTTGCTCAAAAGGCCGTGGAGAGCCAAAACGCCAATGCCGAGCTTCAAAATCAGCTTATCGACCAAGAGAATCAACAGTTGTTGATGAAATCCGCATTCCGAATCTATGGGAAGGTCGATCAATTCACTCCAGATGGATCGCTTTGCCATTGCTCAGTCGTGAATTACGTCACCGTAACAAGGACCGCATACGTCTCGGATAATGACCCCATCGCACTTGCCAAACAACGTATCCAGGTAGAGGTCAAGGAAACCGTGCCTCAAGTTTCGAGTTTCCAAGAGATGGTATGGGTCACAGGTCTCCCGAATTCATTGGTGGATGGAGACACCTGGAATGACTTGGCTTGGCCCATTGGAAACTACAGTTACACGACCGTCATGGGAGGAACCGCCAAGGTCAGGGCATTTACAACCGATCCCGTAACAGCCTTGAAATTCATCCAAAGTCAGGGCGAGTAGGCATTCTGGCGCATCGGTTCACACGGCTTTTGTGAAATAATCGGGACATAGGCGGACGATTTTATTGAGCATCGTCCCTTCTCTCATTGATGGGCCATCACCCCCCATCCAATCCAGATTTTTCTTCTCTAAAATGTCCCGCATCTCCGCCAGTTGGACACGTTTGATAGGGGCGTAGCCATGTTGCCGAAGCCATTCGGCATCGTTGACCATGTCACCGAGCATTTCCAGTTCAGTGTCGTATGAGGTCAGTTCCTCAATCTGAGCCCTGGCTTCGCGGCGGGTCAAATTCGTCGCCGTCGCCCCCAAGTCCTCCAGCGCCTTCGCTTGATCGGGTGTCGCTGGCTGATTCTGATAGGCTTCCTCTCGCTGGGGATCGACTTCGATAAAAAACTCGATCAGGGAGGATGCCTGTTTCTTCGTTAGGGGGCCGTCGCCGAAAGGAATTTCAAAGCCTCGAAGCCGCACAAGCTGCCTTTCGGTGGCCGGGTCATTCCACCATGGTTGGGGAGTCTGCGCCTTCTCGATCTTGTTCGTGACCAGTTTTGGCAATTCATCAAGCTTCGGAATGGAGGTGAGAGGCACCCACTCTTGTTTCCCTTCATGGCAAACAAGGGTCTCACCCGGCAAAAATCCTCGATAGTACCAGGACTGAATACTGGATTTCTTAAATGGCCCCATCACCTGCCCTTCCCGAAGGCTCAAATAGTATCCAAAGCCCATGATCGTTAGGTAGCAGAAGGAAATCGACCGACGAGCCCGAACTTCAATGCGCCCACTCCCCAGGACGCCAGACCGCTACTTTTTGGGAGAGCGGCCCGGAGGCGGGCGCTTTGGCTACGCCTTAATTTCGCTTTTTCTTGGAAAATGGGGGACTTGGCGGAGGCCGTTGCGGTCTCTGTTCGCTTGTAGCCTTTAGGTTCGTCTTCGGAACCTCTTCCGCGAAAAATTCCGATAATCTTAGCCCATAAATAGAGGCGAATGACCGCACGGTCTTCATCTCCAGATTCGTACGACGGCCAGCCTCAAAATCTTGGTACATTTTGTGGGAGAGGCCTACAAATTCGGCGAAAGATTCCTGGGTGAATCCCGCTTGCTCACGCAGCGCACGCAAGCGAACAGCCAAAAAATTCTCAGGTGTCTCAGTCTTAGCCACGCCCAAGATTCCCCGAGGCAGGGCTTTTTGTTACCCACTTATAGATTAGCAACTATTTCCTTGCTCACCCTGTACTCCGGTGTGAACGCCGAGAACGACCAACGCTTGGTCGCGCAGGGTGTAGCGTCCTTGGAATCCGGACAGGAGGGAGGTGACTTCGCTATCGGTGAGGGGGCGGCATCCGGCATGGTTCATGCCATGGAGATAGAAAGCCGCTCAGAGAAAATGTTCCGAATTGCCGAAATGGAACATTTTGGAAGGGATGACCTCCAAGGAGGTGAAGGTAGGAGGCTATGGGGACATGTTCTTGCCTTCTTAGGGCTCGAGAGAAATCACCCGCCAGGTGACGAATGGTCTATCTAGAGAGCGGCTTTTCTCAGCAAAAAGGGCTTTGTTCAATTAGAGAGCCAAAATAGCGATTTACTCTGATGGAAGGTGCCTGGCCGATCTCCTACTGGCCGGGCGGGGCAAAACTATTCGCCCCGGCACCCATGAGGGATGCATCGTCACAGAAGTACGTCTTTACGAGAAGTAGTCCGCCCCGCCCGCCGCGGGGATCGGCCCTATGGCGGAGGGACAAGAGTTCAGGGCAGGAACCCCTGTTCCTCCATCGTAACGATCCAGCTTGTGACGAAGCGAGTGGGGTCTTGGGAATTAAACCACTCCAAATCGATCTAGTGGATTATTTCCAATGAATTGACGCATTTTTGCTTTCAAAAAGGATGGATCGCCCCCCTCCCTTCGGTTCATCTGGGAATAGCGTGGGATATCAAGCAGGTAAGAGGTTGAGCTTACCGCAGTGAAAGAGGATATGGGTTCTGTAATTTTGGAAAGAACGGAAGCCTCTGGCGCTGGATTTGATCGATTGGATCTTGGAGTTGAGGCCCTCGGCGACGGCGTTGGAGATGCGATTCACTCAGAAGTTTTATCTGCCTCGTCAGAGAAAATGTTTTTAAAAAGAGGGCTCTGGAACAATCCATCGCTCGAAGGTCTTCAAGTTCGTGGCGAGATCTTTCGCATAGCCCGGGGTTGCGAAAATGGTGGGAAGCGTCTTTTGATCCCAGACCGCCTTGACGCTAGTGATCGAGGAGGTGTTGGTAATGGCACTGGCCAGGCTGTTTTGAATGGAGCTTAGATTGCCGACCGAAAGCTCCTCCAAGGCCTGCTCTCCGACGACCGCAATCGTCACTCCCACCGCGACCACGGGATTGGTCGAGTTATAGCCGGTATAGGTAGTCGTGACCGTGCCGTCGCTCCGCCGGAAGGAGAACTGAAAGCCGACAACGCCGGGGGCCATTTCGCGGGCAACGATATGGCCACCGTTCAGCGGGGTGGTCAAATCCCCCTGAAATGGAATACCGGCGGCGCCTCCGCTCCAGGGAATCGCCAGATCGGAGCGCTGCAAGACGATCTTGTCGAAATCCTGGTTGGTGACGATGCCGTAGGTCACGCAAGAGACATTGCGCACGGAGGCGGTGGAGATGCCGGAGACCCGGGTGACAAAAGACGCTGAATAGATTCCACCACTGAAGCCGCCGACGGTCCCGTTGTTCGTCCCGCCGGTCTGGAAGATAGGCAGGTCGGGCCGGATTACCGCGTGCTGGAGGTCGGAGGCGACCATGTCGAGCATCGCCCGGCTTTTGGTGAAGTTATCGACCCGGCTCACCCCTTCATGCCAGGTCTTGCCGACCATCCCCATCATCTCCGCCAGCATGAGAACGATGAAGCCCAGAATGGAAATGGCGACGAGAACCTCGATGAGGGTGAAGGAGTTCCTAGAGGAGCATTCTTTCATGGCAGTGTCAGACGCGTCGCCAGAGATCTCTTAAAAACGACCGAAACCTTTCGCTACTTTTGGGGTGATTTTGTCGATGTAATCTTGCAATTATCGATTTGTGCGTAAGCGGTGCGCCAAGCCTTTCAATCACCCACAAGTTTTGCACCAATAGCGAATCCCAATTGGATGTCTCTAAGGCGGGACATGCCTCGCCACATGACCATTTTTCCGGAAAGCGGATCACTGGCTCGGTCCAGATAGCCGCCGAGCCGGGCGATTTTGGTGCGATAATTGCCACTTTGCCGAATTGTCGTCTTGGGAATGAAGAGAACACATAGGAAACGCGCAATCTAAAAACGGTCTCTCTTCTAGTCGGTCACCTCTTTAGACGCGATTTTCCATTGTCCCCCGTTAATCGCGACCTTTGGAATCATTCCCGGCAGGTAGATGCGAGCCTTAATCCCAATGGGGAGTTTGAGTCGTATATCGATATGGGCGCCCACTCGGCTCCACTCCGCTCGGATGCTTCCATGTGGTGTCGGCACCACCGTTCTGCTGTGATTCCCGTGGAAGACGGGGCGGAATGTGATCTCGTTCCAAATCGGGGCAGACTGCCCGATCCCACCCACGGTTTGCATTAAATGATAGAGAGGATGGGCCGACCAAGCGTGCGAATGGCTCTCGTCGGCGCGGCGCGGGGTAAAGTTCTCCCAGGTTGTCCTGTGGTCCGCCATCGGCAACCAGTGCTTCTTAATGAAGGCGACGACCTCGACGCCATGGCCACGCTCCGAGAGAACGGAAAAGAGATATGTGATCCAATAGGCCGAGGGGATGGCTTTCGGCTTCGACTCGCCACGCAAATAGGGAAGAATGATTTCTTTCAGAGATGCCTTTTCGTCGATGCCTTCCAGTCCGGCGATCAGTGCCAGCGTCTGGGAGTGGATGCTGGTTTCGGCGACGATTTTGCCTTGGCGGTCGATGCCGTCCCGGAGCAGACCGTCTTTGCCGATGAGTTTGCCGAGGGCGACGCGGAGTCGCTTGGCCCATACTTCCAATGGCGAGGCTTCCTTTGGCTGTCGCGCCTTTCGGTAAAGCAGCGCCAGCTTTTCGAGCGCAATCAGGAGCCAAAGATTATAGACCGTCGGGGTTCCATCCTTGAACAAATCGGTCCAATCCAGGAACAGCCAATAGCGGTCGTCATAGGGGAGAAGTCCCGTGCGCGGATCAGTTTTCGCCAGGAAATAGGCCAACGCCTTTTGAATCGTCTTTTGGTGGGCCAGAAATGGTTCGATCGATCCCGTCTGCCAGTAGTAGTCCCAGAGCGTGAGAAACCAGACCAGGGTGAAATCGGGGAGGATGCATTCATGCGCCATCGTCGGCGCGTGGCCGTAGGTCACGCCGTCCGGCGTCGTTTGTCGGGCGATCTGGGCAATGCCACGGCGGAAAAGACGGGGATCGCCGTTTAGATGAAAGGTATTCCATGCCTGAACGCGGGCGTCGCCCCACCACTGCGCCTGTTCCCGCCAGGGGGTGTCGACATAGGCGTCGAGGGAGCAGCATTGCTGGGTCCAGGCGCAGGTTTCCCAGATGCGGTTCAGGTCGGTGTCGGAACTGGCGAAGGAACCTTTCCGGTCCAGGGGATAGCCGATCCAATTGAGGTGGAGGTTGAGCCGGAAATCGGCGACGGCGTCCCGGACGGTGATGGCGAGGTAACGAAAGCCGTAGTGGTGGAAAAAGCGGTGGGTTGCGCCGCCGGGTCGGGCGATGAGCCGGTCACCGAAGGCCATCCGGGAATGAGTGGGGATGATTTGATCGGGAGTGAGCGTGGCCGGGTCGATTGTTTCGGAAAGATGGGTATCGATGATCTCGCCTCCCGTGGTTCCTTCCATCTCGAAGACAAGGCTGCCGACAACCGTCCTGCCAAAATCGAATAGGTAGCTGCGAAACTTTCCCCGGCCTGTTGCCGCAACGAGAAGAGGAGAGAAGGAAAGTTCTTCCGGCGCGGGGCCATGGCCGCGATCCTCGCGGTAGCGGAGCTCGACGATATCCCGTACTCGTTCGTAACCGTGAGCTGAAACTCCCTCGCCGATGCCGAGAAGGGCATGGGAAACGATTTCCTTCTCCTCCAGAAGGGGAATATTCCGGGGTTCCAGATTGTACCAGGGGGCGCTGTTCCAGACCCGCTCCTTCGGAGCGGTCCAAGTTTCGTCATTGAAATCGGGAACCATCCAATCGGCCGGGCTTTCCCGAAGATCGATGTGTTCCTGATCGAAGAGTTGCAGGCTCGACGGCGCGGTGTCCCGAACGATGCCCGGCTCGCAGATTGCCTGCCAGGAAGCATCGCTGACAAGCCGGGTCCGGCCCCAATGGGCGGCAACCAGCAGTCCGGCAAAACCTTGGCTCACGTACTGGAAATTGCTGCGACCTGGATTATAGGCGCGAATGGCGATTACATTCCGGCCCGGCTGGAGATGGGGACGGAGGTTGATTTCATCGTAAGGCCAGCTTTCCTGAAAACCTCGGGCAGGGCCACGTCCCACATACCGTCCATTGACCATGAGGCGATAGGATTGATCGGCGGTGATAAAGAGCGGAGCCCGACGTGGGACTTTGGCGAGATCGAAGGTCTTGCGAAAGAGCGCATAGCCGTTGTGGAGATCCCAGCTCGGGTTGTCAGGCCAGATCCAATGAGAGTCTTTGAAATGAGAACTTTCCATAAAGATAGAAATTAGGCGCGTCCTTTGGCTGAATCAGTTTTTGCAGGCGTGAGTCTTGTTCAAATGTCGGACCCACAAGGCCACTCCAGTTGGCGAATAGTTGAGGACCGACGGTGCGACCCCAAACCAAAACCACCACGCCCTGCCCTGCCCACCTGACGCACTCATGCCTTGACGAGCATCATGGATGAAGCTGGAGCGGCCGGATTGACCAGAGGCACGGGCCCTCATGGCAGGACGACCTGGGTGTTCAATTCGTAATAGCCGCCCGGGTTGTTGCTGGGGGCTGCGGCGAGAGCCGCGGGCCACCAGAGCAGCAGATAGACGTTGGCCACGTTCGTGACGAGGGTGCCGGGGGTGATTTGGTATTCGAGTTTGTAGCTCTCCGTTCCGAGTGAGGCGGCAGCGGAAATGGTCAGGCCATCGACTCCCACGGTAACAGTGTTGTTCGTGGCGCGGTTAAGGGAAGGAAGAGCGAAATTGGTGATCGTGTTAGTCGGCATCCCCCGTCGGGTGGCCACCAGCAAGGAGGCGAGGTCGGCGGCCTGGATTTGGTCGGAGGATTCCTTGTTGGTCTTCAAGCCGAGACTGAAGAGAGCGATGAGGGCGACCAGGGCGAAGACGATGATGCCGAGGGAGATCACCACTTCGATCAGACTGAAAGCGCGGGAGTTCACTTGCGGTAAAGGCTGGTCAGGCCGGTGAGGCCGTTGATCCGAAGAGCGGCGATGTTCTCGGCGTCGATGATCCCTTTGGCCTTGGCTTGCTGGAGGTCGATCCAAACCGAGTCGATCGGACTGCCGTTGATCCGAGCCGCCCCCGAGGGGGTGAATTGAATGACTGAAACCGCTTGAGTGGTCGGTTCGTCCGAAGGCACGGTTGCCGGGAGGACGAGAGGCGAGGAGCTGACTCCCTTGACGGTGATTTGGAATGTCGGTACTGCGGACGGCCCGGTGGGAGGATCATCAATCCCGGAGGGGAGCGAAGCGATCTGGCTCGCACCACTCCCATGCGTGAAGTAGTTCTCGGTTCGAATCGCGATCTGCTTGAAGCTGACAAGTCGCAAAATTTGACTGATGGTCGTCGTCGTGCCGGATACGATCCCAGGAACTAGGATGGTGGAAGTCGAAGTCCAACCAATCGGATCGCTCCCATCGTTCGAGGCCAGAGTGGCGACAAAGAGGGCATCGCCGCTTGTGTCAGGGGGCGAAAGCGTCGAGGGATCGTAGGGATAGAAGACAACCCAAACATAAGTGTTCTGGGCCATGGCATAGGAGCGAGCCTGCTCCAGAATCCCAGCAATCTGAACGATTTCCTGAGTGAACTTTCCAGCACCGCCCAGCCCTCGAAGGGCTGGAATCGAAATTGCCGCCATAAGTCCCATGATCGCTATGACAGCCAACAACTCGGTCAACGTGAAGGCACGGCGAGAATTGGAAAGGGCGTGAGATATCGGCTTCATTCGTTCACCACTTCGAGTTGTTGATCGACGATCTGGCCGGTATAGCGATCGATGGCGATGTGCAGCCAATAGCGCCGCTCTCCTTCGACCATAAAATCGGCGGGCGATGCGGTGCCCGGCGGATAGCGGCCGGATTGGGCGATGACGTCGATCAGGAAATTCCAGGTCCGCGTGTTGGCCGACTCGGCAAGGGAGCGGGTCACCGCCTCCGCCTCCGTCTTGAGGCCCTTGGGGGAGACCGCAGAGAGAGTGCTGTTATTAGTGAGCATGAGTCCCATGAAACGGGGCACCAGATCGGCCCGACTCAGGAAAGGCCCTCCGGTGGCGGTGTTGGTGACGATGCCATGCAGGAGCGACGCCACGGTGGAGGCATTGCCCGTCGAGAGGGTATTGGTGCTCCCCGACGACCAACTGGTGGCGGCTCCGCTCAGGAGAGCGGCCAGGACCTGGGTCGATGCGGTGTTCGGATTGACCCGACCGGCCAGGACCGGTCCCTCGCTCAGGGAAAAGAGATCGAGCAGCGCGAAATCGGCACTGTTGGTCGAAAAAAAGTCGAGGGTCTTCCACGGCATGTCGCGGAAGGCGTAGCCCAGCTCGCCGACCGATTGGAACGGGCGGTTGAGCACCACGGGGCGGGAGGGGTCGCCGGTGTAGAGAGGACTGCTCGAGGCGGCGTAGGACTTGTCGGCGTCTCCCGGACGAAAGAGGCCGTCGCGATCGGCGTAATAGGAATTGGAGGCCAGGGCGGTGACATTGGTGCTTCCGGTGAAATAGGATCCGACTGGTTTGACGGAGGGGTCGTTGACCGCGTACATATCGAAACGGTAAGGGCCGACGGCACCGCTTATTTGGAGATGCGGGTAGAAGGGTAAATATTCGATGATGGGGGTATCGATGACTCCGGGTGCCGGTGTGAGGGTATATCCGATTCCCGTGGTGTTGGTGGTGCCATAAACAGCAGGGTAGCTGTCCGGATTGGACGCGGAGAGGGAGGCCGCCCACCGTTGGGTGCGGGGATCGCTTTTAGCATAGAAGGGGGCCGTCGGGGAGGCATTGGTGGAGATGCCGGATATTAAAGGCCCCATGGAGAGCGCCGTATTGGGTGAAGCGGCCGCGGCCGTGGAGTTGTCGAAGCCGGCAAAGGTGGAGTAGGTGCGCCAGGTCCCTCCTCCGTCCTGGTATTGGAGATCCCAGACCACGGTCCCAAGGAGCGCGGCGTACCAAATGGGACGAACTCCTCCGCTCACGGGCGGGGGCCATAGGACGGCTGCGTTGTTGCCCGCAGGGGTGCCGGCCGCCGGGACCGATGGATCGGGAGGGCCGAGGCGCAAGCCAGCGACGCCGTTGGAGACGACGGCGGTGGGGACGGCGGGCGAGGCGCTGTTGAGGGTGGTCGAGATCATCGCCGGTTCCCGGAAATCGGTCGGCTTGACCGTGAAGGTGATTGCGTCCCCCCCGGGGAGCGATGAATACTGAATGGGCGTCGTTGAATTCCCGATCACCGGGTAGAAATACACGTTGCTGTTCGCATCGAACCAGTCGATATAGACGTAATAATTGCTGCCGATAACCCCCGATGTGGGGATGATCCTGAAGTTGCTGGGACGCTGTCCGGTGCTGTTGCCTAGGTTCCGGTGCGGGTTCCACAGCTCGAAATAGACCCAGAGCTGGAACGTGGAGGGCTGAATGGTGCCGGGGGAGACCGAGTTGGTATAGGGGACGTAGGGGGGCGGGCTCCAGGCTTTGAAGATAAACTTGTTGATGTAGGGCAGATCTTCGACGCCGTAGAAATTATTCGACGTCGACCCTGTCGTCGTCGGGGATTGGAAGGAGATGATGGTCGGGTAGCTGTCGGCGTCCCATTGGTCGATGATGTTGGCGCCGATACGGATGATCTGGCAGGCGGCCGAGGCGTCGGGATCGGGGGAGATGGCGGTGGCGATGTCGCTGCGTCCGGCCAGACCCAGCGATCCGTTGAGGATGCCGGCCTGCAGCAGCTCGAAGAAGTCGGGATCGCGGCCCAGCGCGGAGACCGCGTCGAGGGTCTGGATCGCGTTGGTCGGGGTGGTCCCGGTACCGTTCGGGTTGGTGTAGATCCAGTGCTGGTAGGTCGACGAATAATCGGAGGCGGGTACCAACCCGAAGTATTTCTTGATGTCGACTGTGTCCGTTCCCGCCGACAGCAGGGCCAATTTGTCTAGTGGGAACCGGTATTTGACCAGCGGCTCGCCCGCATTCCGCACTATCCCGAAATTATTTGTGTACGTGGTCTTGATCCGGGGATTGAGAATGAAGGGATTCACGTTGGTCGTGCCTCCCGACATGGAGGTGGGCAAATACTGGTTGGTCAGATAAGCGAAGTTGCCGCTCGCCGCCAGGTTGGTCAGGGGACCCCACACCGGTCCGTTCAGCTCGCGGCTGAACGTGGTCAGGTAGGGGAGAGCGTCGGTCCATCCGTTGGTGGTGAAATATGCGATCAATTCCTGGCGGCTCAGGAAAGTGGTGTCGCCGGAGGCCACCTGCATGAAACCGTTGGTCGACCAGTTGGTGACGTAGGAGGCGTAGCCAGCCGCGTTGGCCTGATTGCGCCAGCCGACGATCTGATCCAGGTTGGGGGAGGAAGGCAGTTGGCTCAGGTCGACCCACGGCAGGATGCCCTTGTTGCCGGCCGAGGTTGCGGCCGCGCTCGGATAGCCCGCCACGTTGATGTCGATTAGGCCGCTCGTGTCGTAGACGACGTACGCATAGCGGCCCAGGATGGCGTTGGCGTTGGTGAGCGATCCGGAAAGGTTCGCTCCCGTCGGGATGACCGGGCCGTTGCGGCCGACGAAGATCCAGTTGGGGACTGGAAAGTTGTTGGTGCCAGCTACCGGGACCAGGTCGGGCCGATTCCATTGGGCGGCGGTGATGCTCCGGCCGTTGAGCGAGAGGTTCGTCGTCGACAGGCTCGAGGCGAAGTTCGTGTTCGCTCCCGTCTGCGCCGTGGTGGTGAACAGGGGAGCTCCCGGTTGGCTCACTTTGACGATGGTGTCGATGCCCGAAATGCCGGCCAGCAGGCTCATCCGTTCCGGGATCGCATTGGAGGGCGCCTGCGGTCGATAGATCGAGTAGGCAGCGCTGGCCGCTACCGCCGCATTGGTCAGAAGAGTCGACTTGCTGCCGGTATCGGTGATCTCCGCCTCCAATTGGCCCACGATCTGGGCCAGTCCACCCTCCGCAACCTCTTCGGCCTTGAGGCCCTGACCGTAGTTCCGCGTCGATTGCCGATCGGAGGAGACGGTCGATACATACGCCACCAGCATGATCGTGAGTATCGCCAACATCGCCAGGGTCATGATCAGCGCCACACCCCGTTGACTGGCCTTTGCCGCTTGCGGCCGAAGCAGCCCGCGCGGGTTATTCGAATGGGCTCTTCGCCACCCCCCTTCTTTGGCTGTTGGAAGAATTATCATGTGAACCTGTCATCTTCACGGGCCTGGGTTCTTCCGGAATGATGCGGATGCATTTTTCGCGGTTTCAGAATTGGAAAATTTATAGAATCAATCCAAGTGACTTGCCAAGGCGTCCAACGCCATTGTGAAGCATTGGAGGCCAAGAATTCACGACGGGATATATGGCTTTTAATAAAAAGAAGCATCCTGATTGGATTTGGAATCAAAGCGGATCACGTTGGTAGCTACAGGACTATTCCTTTTCCAGATGCGCGTCGGTCAGCTCAAACATTCCGCTCGACTTGTAGAAAAGGAAGTTGAAGGTGCAGGACGTTGTGCCCTGGGGAATGACCAAGTCTTTTTCGATGAGCTGCCAGTCCGAGGTAAGATCGAGACCGCCACTTCCCGAGATGGTTGTCATGTCGGTGCTCAGCTGCTTTTTCTGCCCGTCGAAGAGTATCCAATGACACTTGAGGTTCCCCTGTCCGCGGACACGCACGGTGAAGTGGTAGGTCGCTCCACCCGTTACCGGGATCGGGGCAGAATGCGCCCAAGCTGCTTCCACGACATCCGGCACTATTATCTTGAGGCTGCTGAGGGTGTCCTCGATCCTGGGAATATATTCAGAGGTGGCCGTCGATGGAATCTCGGGACTCCATATCTTCTTATCATGGCTGAAGGAATCGTTGCCGAATAGATTGGGCGCAGGCGGCTGCGACTCGAGACCGAGCTGGAGTTTCCCGAACAGGGCCGCATCGTTCAACTCGCCGATGCCGCCACTCCATTCCAGCCAGCCCAAGCGGCCCGCGCCGTCGTTATCATTTACAAGGAGAGAAAACCGCATCGGCTTTTGCGGGTTGTAACTGTAGGGATAGAACTCGCCCCAATCGACATGCACTTTGTAGAGAAGCCCGTCGGATGTCTTCTTGACGTCGGCGCTGGCATTCTTCGCCCGGCGCCCGGCCGGTGTGCGGGTATCGCCGGGAAGATCGCCTCCGATAAACGCCGCCAGGTCTTTCCACACTACAGGCCCGTCGGGCATGAGACTCACGGTGAATTGAGTGATATTCTCCTTTCCGCCGTTGCCTTCGGAATCGACCGCGAATTGAACGCTGTCCCCATTGTAGGCCTCTCCTACGGGTGAGTTCTGGAAGAACTTGGCGTCCTTCACATCTACCGCGAGATCGAGCCCCGTCTTTCCGGCATAAGCCGCGAAGCGGGCGGAGAAACCGGCCGGTCGGGAATTTCCATTCAGCCCCTTGAAAACGAGATTGTCGCTGATCCATGCAGCCTGGGGATTCGGCTCATCCTCCACCTTCGCAAAAAGCGGGTCGGGAGAGAGCGGGCCGGTGGCAACGTTCTGAAAGCTCGCAATCTTTTTCCTTTGCCACGAATAAAGGAGCGCGGTGGCCGGGACCTTGAGCGCGGCCAGCACCGCCGGATCGACCCCGGTGAAATAGACCATGCCGGTGGTATCGAGTATGTCGCCCGTCCACGACCTCCCTGCCCAATCGGTGGCGACACTCGCCGGGGAGAGAGCCTTGGCCAGACGCGAATCGAGCTTCATCGGATTTTCTCCTTCATTCCAGACCACCAACAGCGGCTCGCCCCCCGTGGTGAGCAGCACCGCTTTCTCCTGGCCCAGATCGTATTCGCCCAGATAGTCGATCCGATCAGTCACGCGGGTAAGAAAGTCGTGCAAGACGACGGCGGCCAAACGCGGCTCATGGGCAGGCATCCGGCGAAAGAGTCCCGAACAGTGGGTGAAAACGCCCTCTGCCTTCGCGAAGGGGAAATATTCAAGTTCATCGAGGTCATCCAGTTCGAACATAGAAATCCGTCCCACACCGTTTTTGAGCTGCTGGAAAAGATCCGTCATCATATTCCGGCAAAGGACGGTTTCGCTTGGCACCGGATCGGTCGCGTTCAGCAGGAAGGCATGCCATTCACTCGAATTCCAAGGTTTCGATTTGAAACCGGCGGCCTCGTCAGCCTTGTGAATGAGCTCGATCTCCTGACCGTGTCCATGGGAGGAATACGTGTCGTAGTAGGAATAGCCGCCGTCCTTGAGAAATTCCTGGTAAAAGGGAAGGTACCGGCGAGGAGCCATGCCTCCGAGCCAGACCGTCGATTGGGGCTGCTTGCTCTTGATTGTCTCGTAGGCCGTCTTGAGCAGCTCGACGTAGTCCTCGGGCGATCCCTTCCAGTAGCAGGTGCTTTGCGGGAAATGCTGCTCGTTCCAGATTTCCCAATCCTTGATGTCGGCGCCGTAGCGATCGACCATCGCGCCGACGAAATCCCGAAAGGTGTTCATGTCGGCGGGCGGATACTCCGAGTATCGCCTCACGCAGACGTCGATATCGGTCAGCTCGGGATGGGTGGAAGCCCATTGGGGAGTTCCCCAGATCAGCGCGAGATTGTCGTGATAGCCGTAATGCTTATACAGCGCCCAGTCGTGGTCGAGTTCATCCCAGTGATAGACCCCCGCTGCGGGATTGAGGACACTCTTTCCGATTTCCCAGCCGTTACCGCCCCAGAAGATCCACTTCCGGCCAAAGCCGAAGCCGACCTTTGCTCCCATTCGAATCTTCTCTTCCTCCGGTGTCGCGCCAGCCTGGTTATCGAAACCGAATTCGGAGGAACGCACCGCCCATGTGCCGGCTTTGACCACGGCTGCTGTGTAGAAATCTTTCGTCAGGGTGGGGGAGCTTTTCGAGTCGTGCCTAATCCAGGACCGGGTCAACGGTCTGGCTCCATCGGCTTCGACACTGGCAAAGGAAATGTTATAGAGACCCAGGGCTGGGGCTTCCCAGACCCATCCGTCACGCAGGAAATCGTCACGATTCACCGTTACTTCCGCGATTTTGGAACCGCTACTGTCGAAAACAGTACCCTTGATCGCTTGCACCTCCGAAGGAAGATTGTCGGCGGTATATTTGATCGGTTGCGCTTCGAACCAGGACCACTCCGCAGCCGGTTTTAAGACGATAGAAGACGCCGGGGTCTCTTTAGCCGACGGCGTATCGTCGGCCCGAACGACGCTTCCGAGAAGAAAGGGGAGCGAGAGAATGGCAAGGAGAAAGTTGCAAGTAATTTTCATCAAAGAGGGCTCATCAAATTCAAAATCTAACCGAACTTCCGAATGCTGCGAAGCGTGATAGGAATCAAAGGAGCTCCAATCCTGCACCACGGAATCGGCCCACTCGGATTAACAAGGAGATAGTTTGTGCGTAAAGAGCGATGCCTGGAGATCAATGATAATCCTACAGTCACAGAGGATCGCCGGGCGGATGGGCGACCATATCAGTAGTTAAGTCGAGCCTGGCGACATGGCCGTCATAAAAGGCCACATTGGTGTGCGCTCCGGCGTGTCGGGGGCAGATGCAATCGGTTCCCGCGCTCCATATGCTCGGCATATTGAAGCGCCAAAGTTTGCATTCGTTGGTCATGCTGACGTTCCATAACCGAACCTCTCCATTATCTGTCGCAATGCCTTGGCGGCTGGCTCGTTTAAACCTACTGGTCCGTATTGTTCGATCAAACCAAAGTTGACTTCATTGGCGCTGGAGTGAGCCACTTCGTAGAAAAGCACTCCAGACACATCCTCATCCTTCTCGACACATCCAATGAATTCTTCGTTAAGATCACCACCCTGCGACACGTAACAGTGAACCCACACTCGCTTGCCGCAACTTTTGGCATACTGCTTAATTTTCCGGGCCAAGCTAGAATCATATTGATTAAAATGATAATCCTTCAGCGTGATTTCATCGGCGATATCGATCAATTGTCGCCAGTTTTCGTGCCATACCTTCGGCATGGCCCAGAAGCCTAGTTCATTAAAATCCGCGCTGGCCCTTGGACTTTCATGGCAATTGCGCAAATGAATCTGAAGCTTGCGTCCGGCGCCATGAAGAGCTTGCGCCGCTTCTTGAATGAATTTAGCGAAGAAATCGCCCCGCACCGCCATCAGTTTCAACGGATCGGCCTTTTCGCTCAGAATATCGACTCCGTGCTTATCACGATAGGCTTCCACTAAGGGTTCATTATATCCGTAATTTGCATAGTCGCTGACCATGCCAGAATGATTTTGCAGTCGGATATCAATTCCATCGAACCCCATCTCGATGTGCTTCCGAACACAATCCAGCCAATACTCTCTGACCTCCGGATAGGCCTCGCACGGCGTTCCCTTCATCCATTCGAGCTTCCCCTTGGCAATGCCATACACGCATCCATTCTGCCAGCCGGGCCCCCACCATCCACTTCCATGCCATTCATGCTCAAAGCCCCATTGGCATAATTCACGTATTGCGGTGTCAGGAGTTTCACACTTCAAGGGCATTTGTTCCATTCCCCAGAGGCGTTCCCCGGGTTCCTTGATACTCTCCTTTGTATTTCCAGCGCGACGGATATACGGCGACACCGTACAGGGAATCTCAGCTTCGGGTCCGTGGAGATAAATCATCGACTGGGGAATCGTGTAGAGCTTCTCCCCGCATTCAATCACGACTGCAAAATAACGAACACTTTCAGGGATGTGGAGGGCGGATAAGCTCACCGCGCGGCAGCGGCTGGGCCCTGGAAACAAGTCTGAGCCGTTAGCATCCCGGATCATTCTATTTTCGACTCTTTCGGAAACCTCCAATGGCCCATCATATTCGACGTATTTTCCGTTATCCTCGCTGAGAAAAAGCCGATATTTCGCCGGTGCTTCCGAAGCACCTGCACTTATCGCACCATGGAATTTATCGCATGAATCGGTACAAACCTTGATCGGCTCGACACAAAATAAGAGCGTGATGGCTTCCACATTCTGGGCAATCAATTTTTCGTAATTCGGGATCGGCTTTCTCTTCACCCGCAGGTGAGGATGTGCTTTTAGGAAATTATCAAAGCCAATCCGTTCTCCACCGATCGTTTCCTCTCTGAAAGGCTTATAAAGCATACGAGCCCCATGCGGAACCGTTGAACCGCCGCCGCCTTCATAGGGCTTAATGATGGCGAAGGCTTCCATTCCGTGACGGTGGCATTCATGCACATAGGCAAAATTTGGATCGCCTAAAGCGACAATGGATTTTAACGCGTAATTCTCAAGGCCCTCGATATCCTGCGGCTGAATGGACTGGTATGGATTTGAAAACATGGGATATCCAGGATTTGTGAGCACGAAATATACACGCTCAAAGCCAAAGCTTTTTAACAGACGCATTTCCTCGGCGACGCGTTCTTGATCGTGATATCCCACCACTATTTGAGGAAAAATATCCATTACGGGCGCAAAAGCCTTACCCCTTTTAGTTGTTTTCATGCGTAATTTTATTTTAATTTAGATCAGTATTTATTTTCCATTCACTTTGATTGCTTCGAAGGCTCGCTACGGCTTTGTGATAGTCGCAGTGAATCTATGGCGCCGTCAGGAGCAAGTGGGCGGAGAGGAAGAAGCCGTGTGCGGACCTCCCTAAGCAGGGCAGTATAGAGCCAAAAAATCGAGCCTCACACGAGAACCCCCTATTTTCAGGTAGCACTCGACTGGCGGCGCAGCTTCAACGCCAACGCCAGCAAACACCCTCCCAACAGAAGCGACGAAGCCGGCGGCTCCGGAACAGCGGTTACGAGCACGCTGATATCGCCATTGCTATAAGTAAAGGTTGCCGCATAGCCCGAATCGTTGACCAGCGTCCAATTCGTCTCGGAACCGGGATCGCCAGCCAGACCGGTAATCAAGTTGGAGTAGGTGCCAGCCTGCACATTGAGTAAATCGATCTCCTGGGTCGACCCAAAGGTATTGCTGGCGCCGCTCGAAAGGGCAAGGAACGAATTCGTGTTCCCCGAGCCGAGATCGAATTCGAGAACCGTTGAGGTGGCGGAGAGATTCACCCCGTTGGAGAGGGTGAGCCCCCCCGTTGCGCTCGCTCCATTGCCCGCCAGCAAGATGCCGCCGCCGCTGACCGTCACGGCCCCGGCGATGGCGCCGGTGCCGAAGAGCGTCGCTCCGCTGGCGACCGACACCGCCGTGTTGGCCAAGCTCCCGGTGATCTCCAATTTGCCGACATTGACCGCCGTCGCCCCGGTATAGGTATTGGCGCCAGCGAGGTTCCAGGTGCCAACGCCCGTTTTCGTGATCCCCAGCGTGGCGCCCCCCGTCGAATTTCCCAGGACTCCCGAGATTTGATTGTTTCCCGTATTGGAGCCGGTCAACGTCAACGTCCGGTTCACTGTTCCGAAGGTCGGAGTGGTCGTTCCGGTCGCCGTTGCCGCTTGGCTCAGCGTGATGCTCGTGCCGACGCCGCTGGTACCCGTATTGATCGCGGTGATCGTGGTCCCCGCCGCGATCCCCGCGCCGGTGATCGACTCACCGACGGAAAAGCCGATCGTCGTGTTCCCTCCCGCATTCGTATTGGTCAAATCCCCCGCATTGGTATTGGCAAAGTTGACGGTCGTACTCCCGCTCGTCGTGGTTGCCGTCAAGGTCGTCGAGGTATCGGCGGTGACATTAGACCCCGTGTTGGTGAAGTCTACCGCGCCGGTACCAGAGGCATCCAGCGTGCCGCCCGCCGCATCGATTGTGAAGAGGCGGTCGGTACTCACCGCGGCGCCGACGTACTGGAGCGTACCGCCCGCCAGGACAAGGTTCGAGGCGGCGTTCGACGATGTGCCGATACTGCTGTAGCCAGCCGTGCCACTGGTGAGGTTGAGGGTGTTGCCACCCGTGCCAGTCGATGTAAAGGTGCCGCCGTTGGCCAGCGTATTCACACTCAGTACGCCGTTGCGGATAATCGTCGCTCCCCAATAATTGCTCGTCCCATACATATCGACCGTACCACCGCCGACCTTGACGAGCGAATCGGTCGCCCCGGCCGTACCCGCATTCCAATTCGACTGCGACGTTCCCTGGTGATTGATGATCAGGCCGGAGGCCGAGTGCGCCCCAGTAAATTCAACCGTTCCTCCCGTCGCCGCCGAGACGACAAGGCCAGCCGCACCGTTACCGGATGCATTGTTCGAAAGAAACTGTCCCGTGAATATTGCGGTACCCGAAGTGTTGGTCCCGCCCAGGAACTCGAGGGGGAGAGATCCGTTGGTGGCGCTCTCAAAGGAGTTATCGACTTCATAGGCTCCCCCGATCAGCACCCCCTCCGTGGTGGTCGTACCGCTGGCAAAATCTATAATCGCTGTGGAAGTTCCAAAAACGCCATTCTGACCGGAAAGCGAATTGCCGTTGACTAAGACGGCGACATCGCTGATGGACACCCCTCCGGAGAAGCTGTTCGCCCCGGAGACGGCGATTTCTCCGGAATAATTTCCCGTCGCACTCAGGCTGCTCGGCGTGACGGCACCGTTTCCCGAACCGAGAGTCAATGCCCCCGAACCGCTAATCACGCCATTGAAACTGGAAGTGGAGAAAGCATTCTGCGTCACGGTCAGTGTGGCACCGCTGGCGATGTTGATACCCCCCGACGAACCGAATGTCAGACTGCCCGCACTGGTGTTCGTCCCAATCGTCGATGTCCCGAGAATATCGATCTGGTTGTTGATTGTCTGATTCCCAGAGCCATTGTTGTAGATGGCGTATGTCGCGCCCCACGCCGATCCGCCCTCCGCAACACCCGCATTTTGCCCTTCAATCGAAAGCGGCGAGCCACCCAGGGTAAACGACCCGGTTGTCGTAACGCTCCCCGTTGGCGCTCCGAAGATGATGTCTCCTACCGTATCGGACGCATCGGCTGTCGAGGTCAACCCTGTTGTGCCGGTGAACCGAATATCACTCGTCGTTGTGAACGCGGGGAGCGTGGTCCAGTTACCGCTCGTCGACCAGTTGGTATTCACCCCGCCGTAACTCCACGTCGAGACCGTCTGTCCGTAAACCCTCAAAGAAAAGGCTGCAAGAAGGCAAAGGACAAGCCCCGCTTTCTTCAAATAGCGAGTACTACAGCGAGAATAGATTTGATTTTTCACGACTCAATTGAGGTTAAATTTCTGGAAAACCCAAGGTTGGCTGAATAATATGACCAATAATTAGTCAAATCAACATAAATCGGGGTTTCTTTCATCATTGCTTTGAGTGATTTACTCAACCGAGATCCGGAGGGCGCCAAACCAGACAGTTCCTCGCACGGCTTCAAGGCCGAGCGAGAGCTGTACGTCGATTACATTGTCGGGAACCCGCAATCGCCAGCGAATATCCTTCCAATCGAACGATCCATCGGGCAGGGGCGCCTGAGGATAATCGTCCTTCCCCTCCGCATTGCGGAAATGGAGCATGAGCTTGGGGCCGTTCCAAGGCTGGGGATGGATCGAGATGCCCTCTCCTTTTACGCGGGCCTCGATAGTGACCCAGCGGCCTTTAAGCGCGTCCACAGGCAGGCTAGCCGTCATCATCTCGCTCCCGCCGGGAGTCGAATTGATCATCTTTGCGACGGCATGTTCATCCTCCGTCTCAACTAATGGGGAACGGCTCCACGCCAACCCGGATGTCCCGGTCCATTCCTCATCCACAATCTGGGCAGTAGAAGGTGCTGTGCGAGGCGAGTCCCGATCCGCCGAGGCTGGGTCGGTCAGGGCCGCCCAGAGAGCATCGGCATACTTTTGCATGCCTTCGTCGCCCGGGTGCCAATTGACGCCGGGATTCGTAAAGCAATGCTCCGTTCCCGCGCTCGCCAGTGGATCGGTATCGATTCCGTTCAAGCCGACGAAGAGAGCCCCGGCATGCCGACAGGCGGCCTGGACAAATTCGTCCTTATCGACGGTACCATTGGGCGGGCTCCAGACGCCCAAGCAAAGCAAGGTCACGGAAGGGTTTCCTCGTCGAATGGCGTCGAGAATTTCCTCATAAGGTTTCTCAAAACTCGCCTCGCTCGCGTCGTGATCGTTTTCTCCCATCTGGACAATCGCCAAATCGGCCCCGAAGGCGGTCATTTTATCCTTTTGAGCCACCTGTGCCGCCAGCGTTCCCCCTCCTTCCGCCATGATTAAGATGGAGGGTGGGTTTCCCTGGCGGGCCGTCAAACGGGCCAGAAAGAGATGGACATAATCCCGATCCTTCGAAGAGGCGGCCATGCCCCAGTCGCCTTCCCATCCGAGCGAGGCGGAGGGGCTGTGGTGGGTGATGCTGTCTCCGACCACCAGAAGCTTTTGATAAACCGTCGTTTCCGCCGGGAAGGCGGAAACGACGCCCGCCACCGCAAGCAAGGCAACTGTTCGTGCGATCTGAAAAAATACTGCCATGAACTTCTTGCGGGATAAAGTCGGGTCATATATGATCTATTTTTAGACAAAATCAAGGTAAGTTTTCTATATGCCAACTTCTATCTCTTTTCGTTTGCGGTAGAATCTAGGTTCAAGTTATGCAGAACCACATCAGCAACAAGCTGGAGGGCATCTACCTGAAGCTCTTGGAACGGATTACAAATGGCGAGTGGTCTATAGGTCACCGGATTCCGACCGAAATCGAGCTTTCGACTGAATTCATGTGCAGCAGGGGCACCGTCAGCCGCGCCGTCGCACGGCTCGTCCATGAAGGATTGATCGAGCGGAAAACGCGAGCAGGGACCAAGGTCGTCCGGAATGTTTTGGAGCGGAGCACCAATACCCTCGATCTCGACGCCTGCGCTTTCATTCACCCGAGCGACCAGCACGAGGCGGTCCAGCGGATTGTCCAAGGCTTTCAGACGGCAGCGCATCGGGAAAACCGCCGGGTACTGACACTTACAACCGGCACCGATTATCGCAAGGAGGCGGAAATCATCGGTCGCCTTGCCGAATTCAACGTCAAGGGCGCAGTAGTCTATCCCGTCATCCTCAATCCCCAGGATAACATCTACTACCGGCAGATGATCCTGGCCTGTGCGTTCCCGATCGTTCTGGCCGAATTGAACATACCGGGAAGCGGATGCCCTGTTGTCGGGATCGACGGTCTCCACGCCGGTTATGTCATGACTCAACACCTCTTGAGGCAGGGAGCGCGACGGATTGGATTCATCGCGAACTATGCTTGGACGCAGAATGTCCGCGACAAGTATCTTGGCTATCGGCAGGCACTCAATGAAGCGGGGCTGGCGGAGAACCTGGACGACATCTTCCTCGATTGGAGCATGGACCTGAACTTCGAGAACCTTCTCGGCGAACCGACCGGGATTGCCCGAAATTTCATGGGAAAGCACCCCGATTTGGAGGGAATCGTCTGTGCCGACGACTTTCTCGCACACGGTTGCCTTACGGTGGCACGGGAAATGGGCATCGCGATTCCGGAGAAGCTCCGGGTGGCGGGCATGGATGATTTCCAATTTTTGCACCCGGAGGAGATCGGCTTGACCACCTATCGGGTTCCCTATGAACAGATCGGGCAGCGCACTTTCGAGACACTGGAGATTCTCCTGAAAGGCCTTCCGCTGCCTCACCGGGAAATCCAGGTGCGCGGTGAACTTGTGGTTCGCCGAAGCGCCTGATTTCCCTCCGCTGGAAACCGAAGTCGCTCTGTGGGTCAACTCTCTTCCTTCTTAAATGGCTCTTTGCCGTAGCTGTCTTGACAATGGCATGCGGCCATCTCGTCCGAGCGAACGTCGCGCTTCCGAGCTGATTTCGGACTATGCCGCGCTTCAGAACGGAAAGTGGAGCACCACACTCGACCTCACCAATACGGGCGAGGAGCCGTTTGATCTGACGGTGCGGGAAAGATACGCTAACGATCCATGACGTCGCCGTCGGCGAAGTCTGGCTCACTTCGGGCCAATCAAACCTGGGGTCCTCTCAGAAAACGGGAAAAATCGTGCGTTAAGAAACTGTTCTGAATCTTTATCGTGGGCTTCCAAAGGGACGAGTCCCTTTGGCCGCTGGAGGCTTCCCCGGGAAGTTCCCTGTCGGACGAATGGAAGCGCCGTCTCCACCCATGAGAGGGAGCGCGACTGAGCGGGCCACCCCGTCGGAACCGGTTCAAAGATGTTTGAGGTGCGTGACGACTTCGTTCAGGTGCTCGCTACCGAAGCGGATATGCTCCCGCATCGCCGCGTCGGCCCGGTCGGGGTCGCCGCTTAGGATGGCCTGAAGAAGGCGCTGATGCCAGTCGGGCGGCACGGGGAACATTCCGGCGTTGACTGAGCTGTAGAGCATGATATGCCGGAACCAGACGCGCTCAAGTTCCTCCGCGATCGCGCCCGAGCCGCAATGGGCCGCAAGCGAGCGGTGGAAGTCGGCGTGCGCCTCGATGTCCTGTTGATGGCATCCTTCCTGTTTGACCGACATCACAGCGTCGATCGCTTCCGCCTTTTTTATTAATTCGTCGGCGGGGAGTTCGGAGGCCCGCTCCGCGCATAGGCGGGCGACCTCGGTCTCCAGGGCCATGCGGAGCAGCATCTCTTCCTTGACCTGTCGCGAGGTGAACGAACTGACCCGGGAACCGTACATCGGCTCGCTTTCGACCAAACCGTCGCTCTCCAATTTCCACAGCGCCTCGGCCACGGCGATGGCGCTGGTCCCGTATTGCTTGCCCAGCGTCCGCCGGATCAGCCGGGCGCCCGGTTTGAGCCCTCCCCTCAGGATTTCGTCACGAATCGATTGATAGACCTTTCCCGACTGAGTCTGAAACTTCACGGCAGATTCGGAGCGCATCCCAAACTAATACGATAAATCAGCCATAGTGAGCAAGTTGGAGCTCTCACTTCGGGATAGTCGGGAAAGGACTACGGGCATGTCTGGTTTTTAATCACCTTGATTGCTTCGAGTGCGGCGTCCTTCATCGCCCAATAATCGGCCCAGGCGGCAGTCACGGTTGCCGCCCGAAGGACGACCTTTTCGTCGCCCTCCCAGATCATGGGCTGATCGTCTCGCAGCCGGTCGCGGTAGGCACTCGGGAAGAGGGTGACGCGGAGAACGACCTCGGAGCCAAAGGTCAGCAGTTTCACGGCGGGCCGATTTTTTGCGACACGGCGCGCGACGGACTCGATTTCCTCGCGGACTTCCTTTCCATTGCGGCAGAGGCCCCGCTGCATTCCCATCCCCTCCTTTACGATAACCGTCTCGACACCGGGAACGAGCGCCCGCGCCTCCTCGGCGCCATGCCGGTCGCCAATGTAGAGGACGAAGGGTACGCCCGCTTCGCCCGCGATCGCCGCCTCGACACCGATCTCACCGACGAGCTTTTCGTTGATATGGATCGCGGCGATGTCGGGCTCGTAGGTATGGGAGAGGATGCCTCCCGCCGTTCCGGTCATCGCGTGGTACCCCTGGAGGATCAACCCCGAAAACGAGGCGTCGAGCCCGCCCGGCCAGTCAGCCCGGTACGGCGGCTTTCCCCGGATTACGCCGACTCCCTTGGGGAGGAGTCCGGGATTGAGGTTGAGGCCATAATAGTGCTCATCGTAGACCTCGAGGTAGCTTTCTCCTCCTACGGAGAGTCCCCGCGCCAAGGCATCAACTTCCTCGTGAAGCCATTGGCGCGCTCCTTCGTAAGTGACGGTTCCGGGAATCACCTCCGACCAACTGACAACTCCGTAGAGTCCTTCCATATCCGACCGTGCCGCGAATTTTTTCATTGCTGGAAAACCGATTATGATTTATGTGATTTATCAAGTAAATCATTTTCATGACCGTCTCCCCTTCCTTTCGCCGTTCAGAAGTAAATCGGATTATCGATCAGTCCCTCGAAATCATTGCGGAAGCCGGCTTTTGCCTTCCCCCATTCGCTCTCTGGGAGCCAGCGCAGTGGATCGAGGCGGGGTCGGCATGGAACCAAGCCCGCGAAGCGCGGCTGGGCTGGGATGTGACCGATTTCGGCTTGGGACGGTTTCTCCAGATAGGGCGAGTTCTTTTCACGCTTCGCAACGGCATCGCGGGAGGAACCGACAAACCGTACGCCGAGAAGATCATCGTCGGTCGTCACGGCCAGCGGGCGCCGCAGCATTGGCATCGCCGCAAGATCGAGGACATTATCAACCGGGGGCGAGGCGAGGTGGTGCTCCATCTTTCCCCCTCGCAACCCGGGCAGAAAGTCTACCGGGATGGCCTTGCCATTCCCGTGAACGATCTGGTGAAAATCCGGCTTCAGCCCGGGGAGAGTCTTTGCATTTCCCCCGGCGTCATCCACCAATTCTGGGGTGAGGAAACGGAATCGGGGCGCGTCCCCCTCATCGGGGAAGTATCGAGCTTTTGCGACGATGTGAGTGACAACGTCTTCCTGGAGGATATCCGCCGTTTCGCCGCAATTGTCGAGGATGAGCCGGCCCGGTACTCTCTCTGTCACGAGTTGCCCGAAGCGGGGTCGTTGCGGCGGGATGAGGCACCCGTCTAGGAGTGCCGATGATCCTCGACCAACTGTGTAACGCGGGTCTCTACCGCTCTCTGGGAGAACGCTTCACGCGGGCGTTCGAATACCTGGAAACGTTCGACCCATCGACCCCCGACGGTCGCCACGACCTGGAGGGGGACGATCTTTTCATGCTGGTGCAGACCTTCACCAGTGTCCCGCCTTCGGAGAAGAACTTCGAGACCCATCGCCACTACACCGACATCCAGTACGTCGTGGCCGGGGAGGAGACGATCTGGTATCAGCCAGCGCCGCTTCTTCGCCCGAAAACGCCGTACGATCCGGCCAGGGACATCCAGTTCTTCGACGGCGCGGAAGACCGTCCCCTGATTCTCGGTCCCGGCGACTTCGCAGTCTTCTGGCCCCAGGACGGGCATAAGCCAGCCTGCGTGCGCGATATGCCCTGTCAGGTACGTAAAGTCGTGGCGAAGATCCGGGCGAGAGACGCTATGAAGCTCTCTTAAGAAACCGCACATAATCTTCCGTCTTGTGTAACCAGATGGGGATGAGGAGAAAGCAATACCTTCATTGTATGCAACTAAATTACGCACGGTATTCGGATCAGGTATGGGGTGGATGGATTGGCAAATCAATTGGAGGTACAATTGGCGCTCGCTTCGAGGGGAATAAGGGGTGGCTAGAGATTCCGACGGAGGAACTGTTTCCCGCCGTCGTTCCGCC
>OUNK011149419.1_pt1 | contig 53248 bp, 37 predicted proteins | sample 1755341 | NCBI WGS metagenome assembly OUNK01 (sample SAMEA3914788, study PRJEB12502) | metagenome | biome: forest; material: soil | place: Canada | collected 2011-07-03 | depth 0.1 m | reverse complement strand
TGCCCGATTGACGCGTAAGGCAATCAACGTGCACGCGACACCGGATAGCAGGTAGACGCTAACCGCCGCCAAGCCGAAGCGCGAGGACAAGCCCAGCGCGACGAGTGGTGCGAAGCCTGCGCCGATCAACCAGGCGAAGTCGGAGGTGAGTGCCGCACCGGTGTAGCGCAGTCGAATTTCAAAGTTCGACGTCACGCTGCCCGCCGCTTGGCCATACGACAGGCCCAGCAGGATAAAGCCCACCACGATAAAGGTGTCCTGGGCGACTTCGCCACCGCCGAGCAGCCATGGTGCGAACAGCGCAAAGATGCCGATGAGAACGGCTGCTGTGCCAAGCGTGGTCCGGCGGCCAATGCGATCGGCGATGATGCCCGATGCGATGATGCTGAGAATGCCGGCGACAGCACCGACGATCTGCACGGCGAGCACGGAATCTACCGACTGTACCGAGCCCAGGGTGATCCACGAGAGAGGGAAGATCGAGACCAAATGGAACAGCGCATAGCTCGCCAGTGCGGCGAATGCGCCGACGAAAATGTTGTAGCCCTGCTTGCGCAGCATGTCGATGATGCCGATCGGCTCCAGCTCGCGTTCTTCCATCGCGTGCGTGTATTCCTCGGTCATCACCAGTCGCAGGCGCGCGAACAGCGCTACCACGTTGATGGTGAAGGCGACGAAGAACGGATAGCGCCAGCCCCAGTCGATGAAGTCGTCGTTGGACAATTGCGAGTGCAGGAAAAGGAACAGTGCACTGGCAATCAGGAATCCGATGGGCGCGCTGAGCTGGCCCAGCATGGCGTACCACCCACGCCGTTCCGGTGGCGTGTTGAGCGCAAGCAAGGAGGGCAGCCCATCCCATGAGCCGCCTAGCGCGATGCCTTGCAGAAAACGGAATAACGACAATAGACCGATGGCCCAGCCGCCGATCACGGCGTAGCTGGGCAAGAAGGCCATGCCCGCCGTTGAGCTGCCGAGCAAAAAGAGCGCAATCGTGAGCTTGGTGCCGCGACTCCAGCGTCGCTGGAACGACATGAACAGCGTGGTGCCGAGCGGGCGCGCGATAAATGCGAGCGAGAAGACCGAGAACGACAGCAGCATCGCGTCCAATCGGTTTTCGAATGGGAAAAAGACCGAAGGAAACACCAGTACGCATGCGATGCCGAACACGAAGAAATCGAAGTATTCGGAAGTTCGCCCAATCACTACGCCGATGGCGATCTCGCCCGGCGCCACTTTCGCGTGGGCTTGAATGCGCCTGAGTTCTTCTTCGGTGAAGCCGGCGGGTTCGCGCTGTTCCTGAAACGTACTTGACATCGTCGTTACTCGGAAAGGGATGGTGCGGCACCTACAGCATGGCACCGTCTTAGCGCCAAGGCTAGAGATAGGCGTTCAATTTCTTGTAAAGAGTATGTCGTTAACTGGGCTCGCTGCTAATCCCCAAAAGGGTATCGACATAGCCAGGTGCGATCGGTAGCCTCTTCAACAGCACCTTGTCACGATGTTTCAATTCGTTAGGTCGGCTTGCATTGTGCATGGGCTTTGCTTGGTTACGCGGACGTATTGATAGTGCAGCTTAGGCGCAGAATCGTACAAAAATCGGCAGAATCGAACAAAATATACAAACGATTTGCTTGTGACCCGCAGATCGGCGTACCTTTCAACGAGGCACATCCCTTTCCCTTTTGGTTAAGTCGCCGGTTATGTCCATGAAGGCTCTCCGAGGACTGGTCCTGATTGCCGTTGCCCTGCTGGCGGGGTGTCATACGGTATTGATGTCGCCATCAGGCGACCTGGCTGTGCAGCAACGCGATCTGATCATCGATTCGGTGCTGCTTATGCTGCTGATCATCGTACCGGTGATGGTGCTGATCTTTGTATTTGCCTGGCACTTCCGCGCGTCGAACAAAGAGGCGGACTACGACCCGGATTGGGATCACTCCACCATGCTGGAGTTGCTGATCTGGTCGGCTCCGCTGCTGATCATCATCGCGCTGGGCGCGCTGACCTGGGTGAGTACGCACAAGCTCGATCCCTATCGTCCGTTGGATCGCATAGCGGTCGGGCGCCCGGTTCCCGCGGGTGTGAAGCCGTTGACGGTGGAGGTGGTCGCGCTCGACTGGAAGTGGCTGTTTATCTACCCGGAACAAGGCATCGCCACGGTCAACGACCTGGCTGCGCCGGTCGATCGGCCGATCCAGTTCAAGATAACTGCCTCGACAGTGATGAATTCGTTTTTCATCCCGGCCCTGGCCGGCCAGATCTACGCAATGCCTAATATGGAAACCCAGCTGCAGGCAGTGATGAATAAACCCGGCGATTTCGAGGGTTTTTCGGCCAATTACAGCGGCTCGGGTTTCTCCGGAATGCGCTTCACCTTCCACGCCGTGAGCGATGACGCATTCGCGCAGTGGGTGCAGCAGGCGAAGGCTAGCGGCAACGCGTTGAATCGTGATGCTTATGTGAAACTCGAGCAGCCCAGCCAGGACGAGCCAGTACATCGCTACGCCTCTGTGGACGCCGGGCTTTACCAGGACATTCTGACCAACTGTGTTCAACCGGACAGCATGTCATGCATGCGCAACATGAAAGCATCCGATACCAAAGCATCCGATGCGGGCGCTGTGCGATCCAGTAATGATTCGAACGCCATGGCTGCCATGCCGACGGCCCATCCATAGTGACCTGCCAGACCGTGTACGGGTGCCCAAGATGCTTGCTCATCCCGACCTGACCCAACTGATTTTCGGTCGACTCACCATCGACCAGCTTCCACTCCACGAGCCGATCGTGGTGGGCACGTTTATTGTCGTCGCGCTCCTTGGGTTGGCCTTGCTGGGGGCGATCACGTATTTCCGCCTCTGGGGTTATCTCTGGCACGAATGGTTTACCAGCATCGATCACAAGAAGATCGGTGTGATGTACATCATTCTTTCGTTGGTGATGCTGCTGCGCGGTTTCTCTGACGCGATCATGATGCGCGCGCAACAGGCGCTTTCGTTCGGCCATTCCACCGGCTACCTGCCACCGTTCCACTACGACCAGATATTCACCGCGCACGGCGTGATCATGATTTTCTTCGTGGCCATGCCGATGGTGACGGGCATCATGAACTTTGTGATGCCGCTGCAGATCGGCGCGCGCGATGTGGCGTTTCCGTTCCTCAATAATTTTAGTCTGTGGATGACTATTGCCGGCGCTGTGCTGGTGATGGCCTCGTTGTTCATCGGCGAATTCGCGCGTACGGGTTGGCTGGCCTATCCACCGCTTTCCGACATTGTGTCCAGTCCGGATGCGGGTGTGGATTACTACATCTGGGCCTTGCAGATAGCCGGTGTCGGAACGTTGTTATCGGGCGTGAATCTGCTCACTACCATCATCAAGATGCGTGCGCCCGGCATGACGCTGATGCGAATGCCTGTTTTTACCTGGACGGCGTTGTGCACCAATGTGCTGATCGTGGCGGCATTCCCTGTGCTCACCGCTGCGTTGGCGATGCTGGCGCTCGATCGGTATGCCGGCACGAACTTCTTCACCACGATCCTTGGCGGCAACGCCATGATGTACGTCAACCTGATCTGGATCTGGGGCCATCCCGAGGTTTATATCCTGGTCTTGCCGGCGTTCGGTGTGTTTTCCGAAGTGACTGCTACGTTCTGTCGCAAGCGCCTGTTCGGCTACGCGTCGATGGTGTACGCCACGGTGGTGATCACAGTGCTGTCCTACCTCGTGTGGTTGCATCACTTCTTCACCATGGGTTCGGGTGCCAGCGTCAATTCGTTCTTCGGCATCACCACGATGATCATCTCGATTCCCACGGGAGCGAAGATCTTCAACTGGTTGTTCACCATGTACCGTGGCCGCGTCACTTTCGAAGTGCCGATGATGTGGACGGTGGCCTTCATGGTGACCTTCGTCATCGGCGGCATGACGGGTGTGATGCTCGCCATACCGCCGGCGGATTTCTTGCTGCACAACAGCCTGTTCCTGGTCGCGCATTTCCACAACGTGATCATCGGCGGTGTGCTGTTCGGCATGTTCGCGGCGATCAATTACTGGTTCCCCAAGGCATTCGGCTTCAAGCTCGATCCGTTCTGGGGTAAGTGCGCGTTCTGGTTCTGGGTGATCGGGTTCTATTTCGCCTTCATGCCGCTTTACGTGCTTGGCTTCATGGGTGTCACGCGCCGGCTCAGTCACTTTGACGATCCATCGCTGCAGAAATGGTTTGTCATTGCCGCGTTTGGCGCTTTCCTGATTTTGCTCGGCATCCTCAGCATGCTGATGCAGTTTTACGTCAGCTTCCGCAACCGCGAGAAGCTGCGCGACGTGACCGGCGATCCATGGGGTGGACGTACGCTGGAATGGTCAACCTCGTCGCCGCCGCCGAAATACAACTTCGCCTTTACGCCGTGCATTCACGACATCGATGCGTGGTGGCAGATGAAACAGCACCGTTATCAGCGGCCGCAGCAAGGTTTTCAGCCCATCCATATGCCGAAAAACACAGGGGCAGGAATCATCCTTGCCGGATTCGCCACGGTGTTCGGCTTTGCGATGATCTGGTACATGTGGCCGCTGGCGATCATCTCTTTCGCCGCGCTGATCGCCACCGCGATCGGCCACACCTTCAACTACAACCGCGATTACTACATAGCGGCGGACGAAGTGGCACGCGTCGAAGCGTCACGTACGGAGCTGCTTGGCCATGTCTGATACCTCGACCACGATGAGCAGTCCGTCGCAGCCGCTGAGCTTCCATGTCGAGGGCGAGCATCACGTCGAAAACGGCACGATGCTCGGTTTCTGGTTGTATCTGATGAGCGACTGCCTCGTCTTCGCCTGCTTGTTCGCGGCGTACGGCGTGCTTGGGCGCAACTATTCCGGCGGCCCGACGGCGGCGCAGGTGCTTGAGCTACCCGTGGTGGCGATCAACACCACGCTGCTGTTGCTCTCATCCATCACCTACGGTTTTGCCGTGCTGGAAATGCAGCAAAACCGACGCGGCCCGATGATGGCGTGGTTGACGGCCACCGGTCTGCTGGGTGCAGGCTTTATCGGTTTGGAGTTGACGGAATTCTCGCACCTCATCTCCATCGGCGCCGGTCCGCAGCGCAGCGCATTTCTTTCGTCGTTCTTCACTCTGGTCGGTACGCACGGTCTGCACGTGACGTGCGGCATCATCTGGTTGATCACGTTGATGGTGCAGGTTGGCAAGAAAGGGCTGATTCCTGCAAATAAACGCCGACTGATGTGCCTGTCGATGTTCTGGCACTTTCTGGACGTGGTGTGGGTGGGCGTCTTCAGCTTTGTCTATCTGATGGGAGTGCTGCCATGAGCGAACACACCCAGCCCGCTCACGGCGACGACGTGCACGAGCACGACGACAGCGGCGTCGGCGCTATCCATGCCACCCTGAAAGGCTATCTCACGGGCTTTACGCTCGCGGCGATTTTGACGGCGATTCCGTTCTGGCTGGTGATGAGTGGTGCATTCGCCAAATCCGGCCCCGCCGATGCCTTGATACTTTTGCTGGCAGGCATCCAGATCATCGTGCACATGGTCTACTTCCTGCACATGAACACGAAGTCCGAGGGCGGCTGGAACATGCTCGCGCTGGTCTTCACCATCGTGCTGGTGGTCATCACGTTGAGCGGTTCGATCTGGATCATGTACCACCTCAACGACAACATGATGCCGTGGACGATGCAGGACGCGCGTAATCAGCCGTGACCGAAGCACGGGAGGCATGCGATCATTCCCGACCATGCCTCCAGCCGATATTTCCACCGAAGACGTTGAGCGCGGTCCGCGCGGACCGTTCGCGCTGACGCTGCTCGCCCTTTTCGCGCTGTGCTTGTTCAGCGGCTTCATTGCCCTGGGCAACTGGCAGGTTCACCGCCTTGCCTGGAAACGCGATCTCATCGCGCATGTCGATCAGCGCGTGCATGCGCCGCCCGTCGCCGCGCCTGGGCACGATCAGTGGAGCCATGTGAATGCGCAGGACGATGAGTACCGGCATGTTGTTCTGAGCGGTGTGTTTCTCAATGATCGTCAAACCCTGATCTGGGCTGCGACGGACGAAGGCAGCGGCTACTGGGTGATGACGCCCTTGCGTATGTCCGATGGCTCCATCGTGCTGATCAATCGCGGATATGCGCCGTCCGATTGGTGCGGCCGCGATGGACATTGCGTCGCAGGCCCGAGTGGCGAAACCACCGTCACAGGATTGCTGCGCATGTCCGAGCTGCCGGTTTTCGTGCGGCGCAACGATCCGGCACGTAACAGCTGGTACACACGCGATGTGCAGGCCATTGCCAGCGCACGCGGGCTGACGAATGTGGCGCCGTATTTCGTGGATGCGGATGCAGCGCCAGTCACGGCGGAGCAGTCGTCATGGCCACATGGCGGCAAGACAGTCATCAGCTTTCCCAACAACCATCTCAGCTATCTGATTACCTGGTATCTGCTTGCCCTGCTGGTGCTGATCGCAAGCGCATACGTGGGTTACGGCGAATACCGGCTTCGCCACTCAACGCCAACGAAAGCTGCGCACTGAACGTCTTCAGGCGCGCGAACTAAAGAACGTCGCGCTGAAGATCTTGCTGAGCACCGATTCGGCCGCGGCATCCGGCATCTCGCCGGGCATGCTGATATTGAAGTACTTCACGCCATCGATCAGCCCCATCATCGCCAAGGCGAGATCAGCCGCCGAGGCGGGCAGGGGCATGTCCATCCGCTTGCAGAATTGCGTGATGAAGTAGGCGATCACGTCGCGCTTTTCCAGGCACAGCGCGTTTAGCCGTTGACGGAATTTTGCGTCGCGCACCGAATGCAATCGCGCTTCGGCCCACAGTACATAGCTGGTGTTGTCGCCATAACACTGGCTGTAGAACAGGGCGAGTTGTTGCTGCAGGTCTTCCCCGGATAGATCGGCGTCCAGCAATTGCTGCAAGTCTTCCTGGATGTCCACGTGGTCGCGCTTGAGCAGCTCGATGAACAGGTCCGTCTTGCTCTTGAAGTTCGAGTAGAAGGCACCGCGGGTATAGCCGGCATGCCCGGCAATGTCTTCCACGCTGGTGGCGGACAGCCCTTTTTTGGCAATGGTTACCGCCCCCGCATCAAGCAGGCGCAGGCGGGTCTGTTCACGGCTTTCTTCGCGGCTCAATCGTTTACGAGGCATGCGCCATGGTACCACGATGTCCGGCACATGCATTTCAATACGTATTTGCATTCAGATACAGTACTGTATTAGAGTTCTTAAACGTATTTGAAAAGGCCGGGAGGGCTAGAGACCTCCCGATCGCCCAAGCCCCGCCCATCCCCAGGAGTGGCCTGTGAGCTACCGAGAATTTTCCCCGCCGCGTCGACACCTCTGGCTGCCCTATGCCGCGGCCATTCCCCTGCTTTTGCTGGCCGCCTGCGGAAGAAAGGCACCCGAGGCGCAGGTGGCCTCGCCGGTGATCGCGTTGCCGGTGCAGTCGGTCGACGGCCAGTCGGGTGGCCGTTTTCCCGGTGAGATTCATGCGCGCTACGAGATGCCTTTGTCGTTTCGGGTGGGCGGCCAATTGACCGCGCGTTACGTCAATGCGGGTGATGTGGTGAAGAAAGGGCAGGCACTGGCCCAGCTCGATCCGTCCGATTCGGCAAATCAACTCGCCGCGGCGAAAGCGGCACTGGAAGCAGCCGAACATCGCTTGCTGTTCGCCACGCAGCAGCGTGATCGTGATGAAGCGCAGTCCAAGCAGAATCTCATCAGCCAGCTGCAGCTGGAGCAGACGCAGGATGCGTACGCTACCGCGCTCGCTGGACGCGACCAGGCCAAGCAGCAGTTCGAATTGGCGCAGAACCAGTCGCGTTACACCACGTTGATCGCCGATCACGATGGCGCCATCACCAGCCGTCAGGCGGACGTGGGCCAAGTGCTGGCTGCCGGGCAAGCCGTGTTCGGCTTTGCCTGGTCGGGCGAGCGCGAAGTGTATGTCGATGTGCCGGAAAGTCGGGTCGATGGCGTCACCATCGGGCAGGCGGCGAAAGTGACACTGTCGGTGTTGCCAGGCCAGGTTTATGAAGCAAGTGTGCGAGAGATCGCGCCATCCGCAGATCCGCAGTCGCGCACTTACCTCGTCAAGCTGACGCTCGATCAACCCGGAAGCTTGCTGCAACTGGGCATGACGGCGGATGTCACGATGCAGGCGACCAAGTCTTCCGCCGCGACCGTGAGCATTCCGGCGACGGCACTGTTCCATCAGGACGAGCATGCAGCCGTTTGGGTGCTCCGTCCCGCCGATACGACGCTGGAATTGCGGCCGGTCACGGTGGTCCGCTACGGCGAACGGGATGTGTGGATTGCCAGTGGCCTGAAGGCCGGCGAACGCATCGTGATGCAAGGCGTGCACACGGTGTCGGCCGGCGAAAAAGTCGCGCCGATAGCGCCGCCGCATCCTGAGGATGCACCGCAATGAGCAGCGGAGAACGCTTCAATCTTTCGGCGTGGACGCTGCGGCATCAGTCGCTGGTGTTCTTCCTGATGGGCATGATCGCGCTGTTCGGCATGCTGTCGTACAGCCATCTGTCGCAATCGGAGGACCCGCCTTTCACCTTCAAGGTGATGGTGATTCAAACTTTCTGGCCTGGCGCCAGCGCGCAGCAAGTGCAGGAGGAAGTGACCGACCGCATTTCGCGCAAGCTGCAGGAAACGCCGTCGATCGACTTTCTGCGCAGCTACTCGCGTCCCGGCGAATCGCTGATCTTCTTCAACATCAAGGATTCGGCACCCGCGTCCATCGTGCCGGAGACTTGGTACCAGGTACGCAAGAAAGTCGGCGATATCGGTGCGCAATTACCACCGGGCGTGCAGGGCCCGTTCTTCAACGACGAGTTCGGCGACGTCTATACCAACATCTATGCGCTGCAGGGCGATGGCTACACGCCCGCGCAATTGCATGACTACGCCGATCAATTGCGTGCCGAACTTCTGCACGTGCCGGGCGTCGGCAAAGTCGACTATTTCGGCGACCAGAACCAACACATCTACATCGACATTCCCAATGTGCAGCTGGCCAAGCTCGGCATCAGCCCGCAACAGATCGCGCAGGCTATCGACCAACAGAACGCGGTGGCATCGACCGGCGTGCTGACCACTGCCGACGATCGCGTCTTTGTGCGCCCGAGCGGTCAACTGAGTGATATGAGTGCGCTGGCGGATACGCTGCTGCACATCAATGGCAAGACCTTCCGCCTTGGTGACATCGTCACGATACGGCGCGGCTACGACGACCCGCCGACCCAGCAAGTGCGTTTCATGGGGCAGCAGGTGCTTGGCATCGGCGTCACCATGCAGCCGGGTGGCGATGTGATCCAGCTTGGCAAGGCGCTGGACAGCACCATGGGTGCCCTGCAGAAACGCCTGCCTGCCGGCCTGAAGCTTTCCGAAGTCACCAGCATGCCCCGCGCGGTCTCGCACTCGGTCGACGACTTTCAGGAATCCGTCGCCGAAGCCATCGCCATCGTCCTGCTGGTAAGCCTGCTGAGCCTGGGCTTTCGCACCGGCATGGTGGTGGTGATTTCCATTCCGTTCGTGCTCGCAGCGACCGCGCTATGCATGGATATCTTCGGCATTGGCCTGCACAAGGTGTCCCTCGGCACCTTAGTCTTGGCGCTGGGCCTGCTGGTCGACGACGCGATCATTGCCGTCGAAATGATGTCGGTAAAACTGGAGCAGGGTTGGGGGCGTGTACGCGCCGCCGCATTTGCTTACACCAGCACGGCGTTTCCCATGTTGACCGGCACGTTGGTCACGGTGTCGGGCTTCTTGCCGATTGCGCTGGCAAAGTCCGGCACCGGCGAATACACGCGTTCGATCTTCGAGGTATCGGCGATTGCCTTGCTAGTGTCCTGGTTCGCCGCGGTGATCGTGATTCCGCTATTGGGTTATCACATGCTGCCGGAGCATCATGAGCGCGCCAAACCTGGGCAGGAATGGTGGTCGCGGTTTTTGCCGCAGCGTCTACGCGCGGCGCGTAGCACGAAGGTCTCACAGCCCGCACACAACGGCGATGAGATCGAGATCTACGAAACCGCTTTCTATCGCCGCTTCCGAGGCTGGCTTGATTTCTGCCTACGCAATCGCTGGCTGGTGCTTATATCCACCGTGGTGCTATTCGTGATTGCCTTGGCAGGATTTGGCGCGGTGCCCAAACAGTTCTTTCCAAGTTCCGATCGCCCTGAGTTGTTGGTGGATCTGCGCCTGCCCGAAGGCGCATCGTTCGCGGCAACGTTGCGCGAGACGAAACGTTTTGAAACCGCCATCCAGAGACGCAAGGAAATCGCCAGTTATGTCAGCTTCGTCGGCAGCGGTGCGCCGCGTTTCTACTTGCCGTTGGATCAGCAGCTGACGCAACCTAACTTCGCGCAGTTCGTGATTACCGCGAAAGATGTCGCGCAGCGCGAACAGCTCGCAAATTATCTCAACGATATGCTGAGGCACGATTTCACCGCAGTGCGAAGCCGCGTCAGTCGCCTCGAAAACGGTCCGCCTGTCGGCTTTCCGGTGCAGTTCCGTGTCGACGGCGACGATATCGCGACAGTACGTGGCATCGCCGAACAGGTCGCTACCGTAATGCGCGCCGATCCTCACACCTCTAACGTGCAGTTCGATTGGGATGAGCCGGCCGAACGTTCGGTTCGCTTCGAGGTAGATCAGGTCAAGGCGCGCCAACTGGGCATCAGTTCGCAAGACGTGGCCAATTTCCTTGCGATGACGTTGTCGGGGACCACGGTGACGCAATTCCGCGAGCGCGACAAATTAATCGCTGTCGATTTGCGCAGCGAAAACGGCGACCGCATTCATCCCGATCAAATCGAGCAACTGGCGATACCAACGCCCAGCGGCACCGCGATCCCGCTGGCGCAACTCGGACATGTTGTCTATGGCCTCGAATATGGCGTGATCTGGGAGCGCGACCGGCAGCCGTCGATCACTGTGCAGTCGGACACGCGTGGCGGCGCGCAGGGTCTTGATGTCACCAACGACATCGACAAGAAGCTAGCCGACATCCGCAGCCACTTGCCCGTTGGCTATCGCGTGGAAGTCGGTGGCTCGGTGGAGCAGAACGAGAAGGCACAAGGTTCGATCAATGCGCAAATGCCGTTGATGGTGATTGCGGTGCTGACCTTGCTGATGCTCCAACTGCAAAGTATCGGTCGCACGTTCATGGTGGTGCTGACAGCGCCGCTGGGCCTGATTGGCGTAATCGCGGCGCTGCTGTTGTTCGGTCAGCCTTTCGGTTTTGTCGCCATGCTCGGCACGATTGCGATGTTCGGCATCATCATGCGCAACTCAGTGATTCTGGTGGATCAGATCGAGCAGGATATCCGTGCGGGCCATCCGCGCTGGGAGGCCATCATCGGTGCCACCGTTCGGCGCTTCCGGCCGATCACGCTCACCGCTGCGGCCGCCGTGTTGGCGCTGATCCCACTCTTGCGTAGCAATTTCTTTGGACCGATGGCAACGGCCCTGATGGGTGGTATTACCGTTGCCACGGTGCTCACACTGTTCTACTTGCCTGCGCTGTATGCCACGTGGTTCCGCGTACGCGCCGATGAGCCGGCACGCGAAGCGGAGGCTGCCGTATGAAATCTGCAAACATCATTCGGTCGGCACGTGTCACGCCGTTGGCCGCCGCCTTGATCCTGGCAGGATGTGCTCTCGCGCCACCCGCCAAACCACCGGCACCACCCGCGCCCGATCACTACGCGGCACAGCCTGTTCCAGCAGATAGCGCCAAGGCAGACGGCGTCACGCAACATTTCAGCCTTGGCGCGCGCGCCGTGCCGGAGTGGTGGCGGTTGTATGGCAGCGACACGCTCGATGCCTGGGTCGATGAGGGCCTGTGCAACAACCCGTCGCTGGCGGCGACAAAACACACGCTTGAGTCAGCGCATCAATTGTTGCGTGCACAAGTGGGCGCAAACATGCTCCCGTCGATCGATGCTGGAGGACAGGCCAGCCGACAGCGTGCAATAGGATTTCCGGATATCGGTCCGCCGACCAATCTCTACGACGTGTATGCAGGCCAGCTGCAACTGAGCTACAACTTCGATCTGTTCGGCGCAACGCGTCATGGCATCGAACAGTCGGCGGCGCAAGTCGATCAGCAATCCTACGAATTCGATGCGGCGAAACGCGCGCTGGCCGCCAATATCGTGATCGCTGCGATCAATGCTGCATCGTTGGGCGAGCAGGTGAGTACCAGCGAACATTTGTCCGTACTGGCGCACGCGCAGGCTGACATCACCGAACGTTCCTATCGCCTCGGCGCTGCATCGCATGACGATGTGCTGACGGCACGACAGGAGGCTGCGAGCATCGATGCTTCGATTCCAGCACTGCGAGCGCAGGCGCTGCGTGCGCGTCACGCATTAGCGGTACTGATGGGGCGTACGCCGGATCAGGCGCCGTCGTCTCTCACGCTGTCGCAACTGCAGCTGCCGACGGATGTGCCCGTCAGCGTGCCTTCCGATTTGTTGCAGCAGCGACCGGATGTGTTGGCGGCGGAGGCTGGCGTGCACGCTGCTTCCGCGCAAGTCGGTGTGGCTACCGCGAACCTATTCCCGCATATCTCCCTATCCGCCTCGATCGGTTCGGCCGCGTTCAAGCCGGCGAATCTGTTCACCGCCGCTGGCTCGATCTGGAGTGCGGGTCTATCGCTCACTCAACCGATTTTCCACGGTGGCGCTTTGCTGGCGCAACGCAAAGCCGCCATCGCGAGTTACAACGCCGCGCTGGCGAACTATCAGCAGGCTGTGCTCAACGCTTTCCAGAACGTCGCGGACACGCTCACGGCATTGAACCAGGATGCGCTGGCGTTGCAATCGGCCCAGGACGCTGCGACCGCTGCGGGGCAGTCATTTACGGATACCGACGCGCGTTATCGCCTTGGCGCAATTGCCTATCCCACCGCACTGCTCAGCGAGCAGCATTGGCAAAGTGCGAGGCTGACGGAGATCCAAGCCAGGGCAGCTCGCCTTTCCGACACAGCGGCGTTGTATCAGGCGATGGGCGTGCCGCCGGCAATCACTCTTGCCAAGAAATAGGCGAATCCGGGGTTGATTCAGTACCCGAAGCCTTGCCGGGCCCCGTAATGGGGCCGGCTCCAGCCCATTGCCGACACCATTTCAAATTCGAGGCCCTGAAACGTCTTTGAGAGAACTGTGACCGTCTCTTGGGGCGAATGCCTTGAACAAACCCAATCATCCACCCGCCGGCGTCTTGGGTGTCGACTTCGATGCTTTTCTGACTTCGGGCGCGTCTGCGCCGGAACGTTATCGTCGATTCGCTCCAATGCCACCGACGTTTCTCGCCAAGTGCCGTGCTGTTGCAGCGAGATTCTCCGCGGCCTTTTTTGAAACGGCGCGTAGTGGCACGTCTGCGAATATGTTGCGTTCGCTGCGTGGACGCAAGGATTGGCGCGGTGCGTGGTACAAACGCGGCGCGTCGGCGCTCAAATACGTCTTGCGCAGCGGCTGCATGCCGGTCCAACACGCCAGCTTTCTGGATTTTGTCTACGCCAGTCCGCGGATGAGGGCTTATCGGCAGCGTGATCCGCGATTACTTGAAAGGCATATGCATCGCTACGTCAACGCCAACTGGAAACGGTCGCAGCGCCTGGAAAGCCTGTATCAGCACTACCGTTTTGTGCTGACGCATTTGCCGAATGGATTGTTCGATTTGGTTTATGCCTTGGGGCATGCAAGTTTAGGAAGCATGAAGGCCAAGGACGGCACTTTGTTGACGCTATGCATGAGGCCACCGATTTTCATGGGCTGCGAAGGTGAGATTTGCCTGCAGCTTTGCGACGCCAGCGAAGATCCGCTCTATAGCATTGTGTTCTCGATTATTGGCGAGCGCCCGCGTATCGTCATCGGATGTCTGCAGGGCCCGAGGGGCGACAATGCCAAGGATGTCGTTCGCGCGCTGACGCGCAACCTATATGGCATGCGTCCGAAGCATCTGATGCTGTCGTTGGTCTATGCATTTGCTCGGTACTATGGGATCACTGAGATCAGCGCGATCAGCAATGACGCGCATCCGCTCCGGCGCACGGGTCGTCCGGTGCTTTCCGATTACGACGCGTTCTGGGAAGAACAGCAGGCCGTGGCGGCCGGCGGCGGTTGGTATATCTTGCCGTCGTCGCAGAGTCATAAATCGGAAGCGGATGTGCCGAGCAATCATCGCTCCGCCTTTCGTCGGCGAGAGGCACTTCGGCAAGAGACGGAGCAATTGCTAGCCAATGCGCTTACGAGGCCGGTGCCGGGGCAGGTCGCCCCTCTTGTGCAAGACCGGCAGGCGGCATACAAGCGATTGCAGAGCTTTAGTGAAACATCGTGGGCAAGCTGAACACATCGATTTACGGGGGTATGACGACCGTGACGCTGTCGGTGCACGTGAGCGACATCGAAAAGCTTTTCCGCGAGCACAATCGTGCCCTGATCGCGTTCCTGCAGTGTCGGCTCAATTCGCACTCGGATGCGCAGGAAGTCGCGCAGGAAGCGTATCTACGCATGCTTACCCTGGATAACCGGGAGGAGGTCGAATCCCTGCGCGGTTATCTGTTCAAGATAGCGGGGAACCTCGCTATCGATCGATTGCGCAAACGAAAGGTGCGCGGCGATTTTGCCGCTGCACAGATGCACGACGAAGCCGTGGTGGAAGCATCACCCGATCATCACGCCATGGCGGTCGAGCAGGTGGCTGGTATCCGCAGCGCTTTGCGTGAACTGCCGCCCAAGGCAAGCCAGGCTTTTGTGATGCATGTGATCGAGGGCCGCGATTTCGGAACCGTCGCGCAAACCATGAAACTCAGCGAGCGCATGGTGCGCTACCACGTTGCCAACGCGCTGGCGCATTGCCGCGTGTGGGTGGACGGAAAGGAGATGTCGTGATGGCTAAGAACAAGCAAGATCCTATCGTGTATGCCGCCGCCGATTGGTGGGTGCGGCTGCGCGCGCCGGATGACGAGGGTCAGACTGTCGAGCAGTGGTTGGCATGGACGAGCGAAGACGCGCGCCACCTCGAAGCCTTCGAGCGCGTGAACGATCTCGCCAGCCGGCTCGGTTCGCTCGATACGCTATCGCGCCAGGGACTGATCAATGCTTTCACGCGCCAGGCCGCGCCGCCACGGCGTTGGTTGCCGCTGGCTGCCGCCGCGGCGCTTGCCGCGGTGGTGCTGTCGGGTGGTTATCTTGGTTGGAGTCGCTTCGCATCCGGCGTCAGCTCGCAGGTCTACGCAAGCGCAGTGGCGCAAAATCGAGACATCACCTTGCCAGATGGAACGCAGGTTGCCCTTGGTGCTGCATCTACGCTCACCACGCACTTCGGTCGAGGTCAGCGCCGGGTCGAATTGAGCGGTGGGGAAGCGTTCTTCCAGGTGATTCACGACAACAGACGTCCGTTTGTTGTGGCTGCGGGCGACGTGTCTATCCACGATATTGGTACCGCTTTCGACGTGCGTCGCACTGGTCAGCGTGTGACGATCGCGGTGACGCAAGGCCGCGTGCAAATTGCCGATACCACGCTAGCACCCGGTGGTGGCCAACGCGGCACGTTGGAAGTTTCCGCCGGTCAGTTGGTTTCCTACGATCCAAATACATCCAACATGACGATCGGCAGCGTTTCATCGGATCAGGCCACCGCATGGCGCAATGATCGGCTCGAATTTATCGATGAACCGCTGAGCGTGGTGATCGCCAATCTGAATCGCTATAGCCCACGGCCGTTGCACATTGCGGATGCCGATCTGAACAAGCTCAGCTATACCGGCACCATCCGCACGGATGCCATCGATAGTTGGTTGGGAGCATTGCCGCAGGTGTTTCCGTTGCGTGTAAGCGCGGGGAGTAATCAGGTCATTCTTTCTGACGCGGAGCATTCGCCGCACCGATGAAAACGCTCAATGATATGTGCGTCGTTGCGCCGTAGGTGCCAACTGGCGCACTGCATGTCAGACTCATGATTTAGCCCCGGAACACGCCTTTCATGAGCCGTTTTGCCTGGCTGCCAGCTTACGGCTGCCTGACATGTTTACTTGCCGCAGCGAGCGCTGGAATCGCGCCGTCGTACGCGGCGGAGCAACCGGTTGGCACGCGTTTTCTCATTCCCGCCCAATCGCTTTCCACCGCATTGATCGCTTTCGGCAAGCAGGCCAATGTGCAGGTGCTTACGGCCGGCCAAACGATCGAGGCGTTGCGCTCGCGCGGCGTCGCCGGAACGTTCACGAACGAAGCGGCGATGGCCAGGTTGCTCGAAGGCACCGGTCTCATCTACGCGTTCATCGATTCCAAGACGGTAGTCGTGAAACCCGGCGCGACAACATCCGGTGAAGCGAATAGTGGCAAATCCGCTGCGGGAACCTTACCCACAACGGCTACGTTATTGCCGCCGATCCAGGCCATCGGTCTGGTAGGACAGGACGTGGGCTTTATGGCGGATGTGAGCAACGGCCCGACGCGTACCGTATCGGATCCCATCGACGTGCCGCAGTCGGTAGGCATTGTGACGCAAGGGTTGCTGCAGTCCGAACAGATCCAAACCATTGCCGAAGCCATCCAGAACATAGCCGGCGCGCAATATGTCGATGGATCGAGCGGCTTGCCGATTTTCGATGTCCGCGGTTTCACGACAGGCAACGGCATGACCGATGGGATGCCCAACAACATCCTCGGCATCGGTGATTTTCCGCCGCTGTTCGGAGTGGAGCGGGTGGAAGTGCTGAAAGGGCCCGAAGCGATTCTTGGCGACACGTCGGCCTACAACAATTTTGGCGGCTTGATCGATGTAGTGCTGAAGAAGCCGCAAGCCGAGCCGATCGATCAGCTTACGTTTTCCATCGGCCAGTACGGTGAGAAACAATTGGGCCTGGATTTCGCCGGCGCCTTGAACGACAGCAAGTCGTTGAGTTATCGCCTGGTCGTGAATGGCGATTTTTCCGATCGTAGTCCACAGGGTATGCGCGGGCAGCGCGATCGTTACGTCGCGCCGTCGATCGGTTGGTCAACATCCAATACGACCTTGATCGCAGGCGTCTCGTGGATGATGAATCACACGCCGATTCCGGATCACACCATTCTGCTCAACAACACGGTGTCGTCGTCATCGCCGCCGGGCATTCTGCTCGATAATCCGAACGACCATACATCCATCGAAACGCGTCGGCTCTACTACTTGTTTGAGCATCGCTTCAACGACATTTGGTCGTTCCGCAGTCGCGCGCAGTACGTGCGGGAGGCGATCGATACGCAATACTGGTTGTTGGATGGCATCGTGCCTGCTGGAGATACCGCGGCGACGGCTTTGGACTATCGAACGTCCGACGCGTATTACGTGCTGCAGAACGATCTCACGGCTACGTTTGGCAATAGCTGGATGCAACACACCGCGGTACTTGGTTTCGATTATTCGCGTATCCAGCTTGGCGGTGGCGACTATGCGTTCAGCGATGGCATGACGTACAACATCTTCACCGGAGGGTCCTTGCTTCGGGCGGCCTCGGCGTTATCCGCGGATGACTATGCCGAGGGATATTTTTCTGGCAGTCCATGGACCACGGAAACAGGCCTGTTTCTACAGGATCAAATAGCTCTCGGAACGCACTGGGATGTGTTGGTGGCGTGGCGGCGCACGGGCTATGAACTGCAAACCTACTATCCCGACGGTACGCCATGGAATCCGCATAAAGTGCAGTGGGTGCCGAACTACGGCATCGTGTACAAGCTCACGCCGGATATGTCGATCTACGCCAATACGTCCAACGGTTTTCAGCCGGACACGGGATTGGGTAAGAACGAACATCCGTTGCCGCCGGCACTGTCGCGGCAAATCGAAGTGGGAGCGAAGTTCGATTTGTTCGAGAACAAAGCGCGGCTGACAGTGGCCGCTTATCGCATCATGCTCAACAACAGTTCGGACCTTTTTTCGCTGCAGCCTCCGTATTACTACATCAGCGGTCCCGGGCAGTCGAACAAGGGGCTTGAGCTTGAATTCAACGGACAGATCGCGCCAGGCTGGGATGTCAGTGCGGCGTTTACCAACGCGTTGATCCACAACGACGACGGTACGCCCGCATTGGGTGCATCGAGGCAACGCTTCAATCTGTGGAGCAGCTACACCTTCCAGAATGGTTTGTGGCGAGGCTTTGGTGTGGCCGGCGGTGTATTGGCGCGAAGCCGAAGCCTGGGCGAGTTGTCCGATTACAGCGCTTATATTCCGATCCCGGGGCAAGCCACCGTCGCTGCGGACATTTTCTACAGAGCGCCTCGGTGGAGCGTCACATTGGGCGTGAAGAATCTGCTCGACCGCAATTTGTATGGCCCTCAATTCGATGAAACCTTCGTGCCTTTGAATAATCGACGCACCTACCTGCTGACAGGAACGTTCGATCTGTAGTGAGTGGCGGAGCGCATAAAAAATGCCGCCCAGTCAACCTGGGCGGCATGGAGTGCATGAGGTACGTTGGTGTTCTGTCGGATTAGAAGTGATACGTACCGGTCAAGCTCAGCACATCGCCCGAATCGGCGAAGTAACCATTGATCGAGCCTGCGCCGAGGATCGGTGAATTGGTGAGGTGCACGGGCGTATTGCTGACGAACTGATGCTCGTAGCCGAGATCGACGCTGATATGGCTGGTGGCCTTGTAGCCCACACCGAAGCCCAGCAACTTGCGGGCTCCGTCCGGCACACGCGGATCGCGGCTGACAATGCTGGTGGGCGTTTCGTCGTAACCGATACCCGCATGTAACGTCCACTGGTCGGTCAGTTTGTAGTCGCCGCCGACCGAATACAGGAAGCTGTCTTTGAAATCCTCGTTCAGTGCGACCAGTTGCTGGCCCTTCGAGGTCAGCACCAGCTCATTGAAGCTGGACCAGTCCGTCCATTTGATCGTTGCTGCGATCGAAAGCTTATCGGTAAACGCATGCAGCCAGTCGGCGCTGGCGAATGCCGGCGTATTGAACTCGGCGCTGGCCGGGCCGCCGTTCGGATTGATGTTCGGCAGACTCGGATTGAGCACGGGCGCCAGCGAGAGCAGTTGTTTGCCGGTCGAACTTCCATAGAGGGCGTAGCTGCCGCTCAGCGTGTTCTCCACGCGCGAGTGATAGCTCATGCCGAAGGTGTCTTGATCGGTCGGCTTGAACACGAAGCCGCCGAAGTAGCCGAACGAGAATTTCCGTTTCACGTTGACGTTGAGCTGCACGTCATCCTGTTGTGGCGGAAGCGGAAGGCCGAACAATGCTTTTGCCGCCCCGTTCGGATCGAGCATCGTATTGAGTTCGGCCTTGGTGCGCTGACCGAGTACACCCACGCCCAACGAGAACCGATCATTGAGCTTGAACGCCGCCGACAGGCTTGCCGCGATCGATTCGAGGTCAGTTTCTGTACCGAAGTAGCGTCCGCGCCACCCCGAGTTGTAATCGCTTTCCAGACCGAATGGCACGGTAAGGGCGCCGCCCAGGGTGAGCCAGCTATTCACTGGAGCTACCCAGGCCATGTTCGGGAATGGGACGAATTTGCCAAAGCCGTTCGGATTTCCGCCAGTCGTCGGGTTGCCGTCGACATCGAGGGTCTGGCCATGGAACTGAGCCTGGGGGCGGATCTCGGTGGCAGTAGCCTGCAACATGGGGCCGTCAATGAAGGACATGGCCGCCGGGTTGTTATAGGCCGCCGAGGGATCATCAAAGAACAGCGAGCCACCCGCGTTCGCGCGGGCCCAGCCGGCTGCGTTGTCAGTGGGTAGCTGGAAGGCACCGGCGTACGCCGCCATCGGAAGCGCGCAAGCCGTTACCACGGCCAGCGCGAGGGCGGCCTGGGTGCCTAAGCGGCCTACACGGGACTTGGAATGATGATTCACGTTTATTCTCCTGGCGGCGGTAGTCGGGCACGACGCAAAGTTTCTGTAAAGGGCGTGATAGAAATGTCGACGCTATTACCTGTAAATCGTAAAAACGGCTTAACGATAGCATCACAAGCGCCGTGTGCACCTCCCGCGCTTTAGCTGCGGTTTAATGCGCTCATTTTTGCTGCGCCACAACAAAATCCAGCGTGCAGCGCAACATCCGCAACCGGCAAAGTAAGTGGGACGTTTGCCGACTACGCCACCTTGTTTGTTGCGCACAGATCGAAAGTTCCATTTTAGACAGCGATGCATCACTGCATGCGCCCGCACGGCGTGTGATCGGCATCTGTTTCCACATGCAGTTGTTGCACGCACATTGAAAAATAGCTGTGCAGAGATGAGTCGCATGCATTTGATCGATGCAAATGCATGCGCAGACGACGTGCGCAAAATTTAGATCGAATTTACTTCGATGATTTGAGCAATGTCTTTTGTTTGCATCGCGTCGCGCGATGCAAGCGCATAAAGATGCGTGCATGCGGAACATTTTGCGCCTACATCAGAATGTGACCGGCATCATGCAACTGTCATATATCGATCACAGAAGTCACATGTTAGAAATATTGACGGGGGAAAAGAGCGACCCACGACATAGCAGAGTCGCAACAGCTTCATCAGCTGTGAAATACAGGGGATAGTCAGTCGCAATCGAAGATGTCATGTGTGGATTTACGTTTGGTGCATCGTGGCTTTGCCATGTCGCCGCCGTAACGGGACGCATTGCACGTTCACGAGCACCCTTTCTTACTTGCCAAACTCCTTGGGGAGAAATAAACGTGAGATTTGGATCCGTACGTTCTGGTGGCCATGGTGCTGCCAAGTTGGTGTTGACTCTTTTGGCCGTGAGCCTTGCATCGGCCTATGCAACGAACAGCCATGCGGCCGCTACGATCGGGCTGCTTTCGAAGCCGCAGATCACGCAAGCACCGAACAATAACGACCGCGTGGCTATTCCCGGCAACGTATCGCCCTATGCCATCGCCGCCAATGATCAAGGTCGGGTCAATGATTCGACTGCACTGGATCATATGCAGCTGCAGCTCAAGCGTCCCGCTGATCGCGAGCAGGCGCTGCAGACTCTTATGCAGCAACAGCTGACCAAAGGTTCGCCGAACTATCACCAGTGGCTGACCAACGTGCAGCTTGGCGAGCAATACGGCCCATCGCAGATCGACGTCGACACAGTCGCCAGCTGGCTGAAGTCGCAAGGGTTCACTGTCAACAAGGTGTATCAGAACGGCATGACGATCGACTTCTCCGGTAATGCGGGGCAGGTACATCAAGCGTTCGCAACCGAAATCCATCACTTGAACGTCAAGGGCGAGAGCCATATCGGCAACATGAGCGAGCCGCAGATTCCGGCGGCATTTGCAGGTGTAGTCGAAGGCGTGGTGTCGTTGAATGACTTCCGTCCGCATGTGAACTACAAGCAGCACGTGGACTACACCTTCACTGAAAGTGGTTCCACTTATCAGGCCGTTACGCCGGCCGACCTCGCCAAGATCTACAACCTCAATCCGCTGTTTAGCGCTGGTGTCAATGGTGCTGGCGAAACGATTGCGTTGATCGAAGACACCAACGTGTATTCGACCGCCGACATCACCACTTTCCGTTCGACCTTTGGGCTGCCCACTGCCACCTTCAGCCAGGTTCATCCGGAAAGCTGCACCAACCCGGGTGACGTGGTCGGCGCCGACGGCGAAGCCGAGTTGGACGTGGAGTACTCCGGTGCCGCGGCGCCGGGCGCAACGCTCGAACTCGTATCGTGCAAAGACAGCTCGACCACGTTCGGTGGCCTGATCGCGATGGAAGATCTGCTTGAGGCGGGTTCTGCGCCGACGATCTGGAGCGTGAGCTACGGCCTATGCGAAGCGGAAAACGGAGCGACTCAGAATGCTGCCTACAGCTCCACGTACCAGAGTGCAGCGGCTGAAGGTATTTCGGTGTTCGTTTCTTCTGGCGACGAAGGCGCTGCCAGCTGTGACGCCGACGAGGCCAACGCCACCCACGGCATCGGCGTAAGCGGTTTCGCCTCCACACCGTACAATGTGGCGGTGGGCGGTACCGACTTTGGCGATACCTATGCAGGTACCAATAGCACGTACTGGAGCTCGACCAACAGCTCGACCTATGAGTCGGCACTGTCGTATATCAATGAAATCCCGTGGAACGATTCGTGCGCCGGCTCGTTGCTCGCCACGAAAAATGGCTACAGCAATACGTATGGCACAAGCGGTTTCTGCAACAGCACTACCGGTAAAGAGTACTACCTGACTACGGGTTCCGGCAGCGGTGGCCCAAGTGGTTGCGCCACCGGCAAAGCGAGCACCAGTGGTGTCGTCGGTGGCACGTGTGCGGGCTGGGCCAAGCCATCATGGCAGTCTGGCCTGGTCGGTAATCCCGCGGACGGTGTGCGCGATATCCCGGACGTCTCGCTGTTCGCGGCGAATGGTGTGTGGGGTCATTACTACGTCTACTGCTACAGCAACTCCAGCACGGCCGGAAAAAACGACGGATCGGAACCTTGTACGGGTGCTCCCAGTGGCTGGTCTGGCGCAGGTGGTACGTCGTTCGCTTCGCCGATCATGGCCGGTATCCAGGCGCTGGTGGACCAGCACAACGGCTTCACCACAGGCGCTGGCAACCCGGACCCGGTGTACTACTCGCTCGCCAACACGGAATACGGCGCGTCGGGCAGCAGCACCTGCAATTCCAGCAATGGCAACGCCGTGGGTAGCTCGTGCATCTTCTACGACATCACCCAAGGCGATATGGACGTGAACTGCACTGGCACGCACAGCTGCTACAAGCCCTCGGGCACGTACGGCGTGCTGTCGACCTCGACGTCTGCCTATGACAAGGCGTATGGCACAAACACGGGTTGGGATTTCGCCACGGGCATCGGCTCGGTGAATGCCTACAACCTGGTCTACGCTACCGCGTGGTAATAAGCGCTTAGTCTTTACTAGGTCTTGATGGACAACGCCCCCTGGCATGCCAGGGGGCGTTTTTTATCGCATGAACGTCACGGCATCGCTTACTTCGATGATGCGGGATGTGCCGTGAAAACATCGCTGCCCAAGGTGTGCAACGAATTGTCGCCCGCGTAGCCAAGGTGCGACAGGCCAAAGAAATTTTCGATGCTGCGTAGCAGGCTGTAGTGGTTGTACTCCACCGTCGATGTCGTACCAGGTGCGATGAATGGCGACAGCATGACTGCGCCGATCTGGCCGCCACCCGGGCCGGATTGTCCCGGTTGCGGGCCGCCCGGCAGGCCCTTCTCATTGCAGCAAGAGGTGCTGTCGGTGCCTTCGTCGAAGGTGATCACCAGCAGACCATCTTTCTTGAATGCCGGCGAGTTGAGGATGCGCGGCACCCATGTGCGTAGGAAGACATCGGCGGAAATCAGGCCACCCGGATCACCGTTTTTGCAGGGCGCATCGTGGCCGTCGTTGCAAAGATTCGGCGTGATGTAGACGTAGTTCGGCGTGCTACTGATGTGTGCAAGATCGTTCGTCAGGTGCTGCAGATTGACGACGTGAGTGTCGCAGTACTTCGTATCGTCGATGATCGAGTGAAAGTACACGAACGGATTGTGCTTGGCTGCGTATTGATCTTTCGGCGTGGCATGGCGCGTCGGGTCATCGGCGCCGATGGCTACATGTCCACAGGTCGCCGATTCGCGTGACGGATCCGCACCCATGTCTTCCATATAGGCCTTCCAGCTCAAGCGCGCATCCGTCAATTGGTTGGCGAGGCTGCGCACACTCTTGGGATACACGCAGCCTGTGCCGGGCACCTGGCCGTTCGCATCGGGCTTCGCTGTGGCTACGAATTCGCTATACGTGGTGCAGTCGTCCTGCGTCGCCGGATTGGGTGCCTGACCGCTGATCATCGCGATGTAGTTGTCCAGGCTGTAGTGACCGATGCCATAGTAATTGGGCAACAGCGCACCTTGCTTGGGCAACTCATGCGCGAGGTAGGGCGCGAGCGAGTTCTGACCGAACGTCACCGCGTAGGATTCGTTCTCCAGCATGATGACGAAGACATGGCGTACCGGAGCGGTGCCGGGCTTTGCTGACGGTGCCGCGAGGCATGCGGCCGATCCGCACAGCATGGCGAGCAAGGCGACAAGACGGGGAACGATCCGCGTCAACGCATGACGCGGACCGGTATCGGTTGATACGTGAGAAAACATCCGCAGGTTCCTTTAGACGATGCTGCCGCGCGAGATGCACGGCAGCGTTCGGCTATTGCAACCTTATGGCGCGACAGGATCAAGTCGCGCAGATGTCAGTGGCGTAGGTTAGGCGCGACCGTAGACGTCGTCGAAGCGGACGATGTCGTCCTCGCCCAGGTAGCTGCCCGATTGCACTTCGATCAGCTCCAGCGGCACCTTGCCCGGGTTGCGCAGGCGATGCACGCTGCCCAGCGGGATATAGGTGCTTTGGTTTTCGGCCAGCAGGAATACGTTCTCATCGCAGGTGACTTCCGCCGTGCCGGACACCACGATCCAGTGCTCGGCACGATGGTGATGTTTCTGCAGGCTGAGGCTGGCGCCCGGCTTCACCACAATGCGCTTGACCTGGAAGCGGCCACCTGCCTCGATCGAGTCGTAGCTGCCCCACGGGCGATGCACGACGCGATGGAAGGAGTGCTCGGTGCGACCAGAAGCCTTCAGCTGGTCGACTACTTTCTTGACGTCCTGGGCAGCATCGCGATGCACCACCAAGGTGGCGTCCGGCGTGCTGACCACGATCAGGTCGTCCACGCCGACCGTGGCGATCATGTGGCGATCGTGCGAGCGCAACAGCGAGTTTCGCGTGTTGATCGCCATCGTGTCGCCTTCGCGCTGGTTGCCCTGCTCATCGTGCTGGCCCGACAACCACAAGGCCGACCACGAGCCGATGTCGCTCCACGCGCAGCTGACCGGAATCACCGCGGCGCGCGAGGTTTTCTCCATCACTGCGTAGTCGATCGAGTTGTCCGGCACCTTGGCGAAGGCTGCGCTGTCAACGCGCACGAAATCCAGGTCGCTGCGGCCGGTAGCGTAGGCTTCGCGCACCGCGGCGAGCATGTCGGGTGCGTGTTGGCCGAGTTCTTCCAGATAGCGCGAGGCCTTGAACAGGAACATGCCCGAGTTCCAGTCGTAACTGCCGTTCGACAGATAGGTCTGGGCGGTGGGCTGGTCCGGCTTCTCAACGAACTGAGCCACGCGGAAAGCATCGCCGCCGATCGACTCGCCGCGACGGATGTAGCCGAACCCCGTCTCCGGGCGATCCGGGCGGATGCCGAATGTGACCAGCCAGCCCTCGCGAGCGGCGGGTAAGGCTTGTTGCACTGCGGTGGTGAAACTTTCGGTGTCACCGATCAGGTGGTCGGCGGGCAGCACCAGTAGCAACGCCTCGGCGTCGCGTTCCAAGGCTTTGAGTGCACCGAGGGCAATCGCAGGTGCCGTATTGCGGGCCAGCGGCTCCAGCACGATAGTGGCGCCTTCGACACCCGCTTCGAGCAATTGGTCCGCGGCAAGAAAGCGGTGGTCTTCGCTGGCAACCACGATGGGTGCAACCGCATCGGGCAGCTGGCGTGTACGAGCCACGGTTTGCTGAAAAAGGGTGCCGTCCCCGGTAAGCGATAGGAACTGTTTGGGCATGTTCCGGCGCGAGACGGGCCATAGGCGCGTGCCGCTGCCGCCACTGAGGATCAAGGGAATCAACATGATTCAACGAGCCTGGGTAGAGAGTGTATCGACGACTTCATGCAGACCTGCCTGCCAGTTCGGTAAAGCATAGCCGAACCGTCGCTCAAACCCGGTGTTATCCAAGACAGACCAGGCCGGTCGTCTAGCTGGCGTGGGAAATTCCGCGGTTGTGATGGGAATGACGCGTGGTACATGGCCGATCAAGCCGCGGGCGTGTGCAGCCTCAAAAATGGCGCTGGCAAAGCCATGCCAGCTGGTATGGCCGCTAGCGACCAGATGGGAGGTGCCTTGTAGGGAGTCGCGTTGGGAATTACTCCCCTTTTTCCATGCTTCCAGCGCGGCCAATGTGCCCCGCACGATCGTATTCGTATTGGTCGGAGCGCCATGTTGATCGGCCACTACTCGAAGCTCCTCGCGTTCGCTGCCCAATCTCAGCATGGTTCGCAAAAAATTGTGGCCATGTGGCGCATAAACCCATGCTGTTCGGAACAACAGATGCGCTGCACCGCTGGCCTGAAGCGCGCGCTCGCCAGCCAATTTGCTCCGGCCATAGGCCCCTAGCGGAGCTGTCAAGGCGTCTACGGCATAAGGCGTTGTGGCATTGCCATCGAAAACATAGTCAGTGGAGTAATGCACGATCAATGCGTCGTTGGCGGCGGCCCATTGACCCAGCACGCCCACGGCTTCGCCATTGATGCGTGTGGCGAGGCCTTCTTCCTGTTCGGCGCGGTCTACAGCAGTGAAGGCAGCCGCATTCACGATGACGGCTGGGCGCAACCTATCGAGCAAAGCCGGCAACGTATTGGGCGCAGACAGATCGGCTATCTCCATCGACTCACCATCGATGCGTTTGCCGTCGCGACTGGCGGCCGTCACGTGGCCGAGTTTGGATAGTCCATCACGATCAAGGAAGCTACGGCCCAACTGGCCGTTTGCACCTAGCAACAAAATGTTCATGGCGTAAACGTAGGCAGTCGCTCGGGCGGTACATCGGATAGCAGCGGAGCCTTGAGGTCTTTTTCTGAGAGCTGTGGTTCGCTGATTGGCCAGTCGATACCGAGGCTGGCGTCATCCCAAAGAACGCTGGCATCGGCTTTCGCGTCGTAAACAGCGGTGCATTGATAGGTGAATGTAGCGAACTCCGACAACACGCAGAAACCGTGTGCGAAACCTTCGGGTATCCAGAAATGGCGGTGATTGTCGGCAGTAAGCATGACGCCCGCCCACTGGCCGAAAGTGGGCGAACCGCGACGGATATCCACCGCGACATCGTACACTTCGCCCTCCAGGACGCTGACTAGCTTGCCTTGCGGATTGGGCCACTGGTAATGCAATCCGCGCAGCACGCCTTTGCTTGAGCGCGACACGTTGCTTTGCACAAAATTGACGCGGATACCGGCAGCAACGTACTTCGCTTCGTTGTAGCTTTCGTAGAAGAACCCGCGCGCGTCGCCGAACACTTGTGGTTCGATCACCAGGGCGCCAGGCAGCGACGTCTCGATGATCTTCATTCCACATGTCCTTGTTCGATCAGGTGCTGCAGGTACTGCCCATAACCGGTTTTTGCCAGAGGTGCAGCAAGACGTTTGACTTGCTCGACGTCGATCCAGCCATTGAAGTACGCAACTTCCTCGGGGCAGCACACTTTCAGGCCCTGCCTGTTCTCGATTGTTTCGATGTAGTTGCCGGCCTCCATCAGCGATTCATGCGTACCGGTATCGAGCCATGCATAACCGCGACCTAACTGCTCCAGATGAAGCGAGCCGTCTTCCAAGTAACGACGGTTGAGGTCGGTGATTTCCAACTCGCCGCGAGGGGAGGGCTTTAGCTCGGCGGCATAGTCGCAGACGCGGTTATCGTAGAAATAGAGGCCCGTCACAGCGTAATGAGACTTGGGTTTGGATGGCTTTTCTTCGAGGCCAATCACGCGGCCGCTGGCGTCAAATTCCGCTACGCCGTAACGTTCTGGATCTCTTACCCAATAGCCGAACACGGTAGAGCCCTGTTCGCGCGAGCTCGCACGTTTCAAACGTTCTGTAAGGCCTACGCCGTAGAAGATGTTATCGCCGAGCACGAGGCAACTCGGATTGTTGCCGATGAAATCCCGTCCGATCAGGAATGCCTGAGCAAGGCCATCCGGAGAGGGTTGCACGGCGTAGTGAATATCGATGCCCCACTGGGAGCCGTCGCCGAGAAGCCGCTGAAAAAGGGACTGCTCATGTGGCGTATTGATGATCAGGATTTCCCGGATGCCCGATAGCATCAGCGTCGCAAGCGGGTAGTAAATCATCGGCTTGTCGTACACCGGAAGGAGCTGCTTGCTCACTGCCTGGGTTATCGGATAGAGCCGTGTACCGGACCCACCGGCCAGAATAATGCCCTTGCGTGCGTTCATGCGCCAAGACGCTCCATGCGGTAGCTGCCGTCGAGTACGCGCTGTACCCATGGCTGGTTAGAGAGATACCAGTTCACCGTCTGTTCGATACCGGTTTCAAACGTTTGTGAAGGTTGCCAACCGAGTTCGCGCTGCAGTTTGCCGGCATCGATCGCATAGCGGCGATCATGGCCGGGACGATCTTTGACGTAGGTGATCAGCGACTCCCGATGGCGACCATCCGCGAGCGGCTGATGTGCGTCAAGCAGGGCGCAGATGCTCTTCACTACGGCGATGTTGGTTCGTTCGGCATTCCCACCAACATTGTAGGTTTCGCCCACCCGGCCAGCATCCAACACACGGCGGATGGCGGAGCAATGATCGCCCACGAAGAGCCAATCGCGAATATTAAGGCCGTCGCCATAAACGGGAAGGGCTTGACCGGTAAGGGCTTTTTGGATCACCAGTGGTATCAATTTCTCGGGAAACTGATAGGGGCCGTAGTTATTCGAACAATTGGTGGTGACAGTGGGCAGCCCATACGTATGGTGAAACGCCCGCACCAAATGGTCGGACGCTGCCTTCGAAGCCGAATATGGCGAGTTAGGTGCATAGGGAGTCGTCTCGGTGAACTTTCCTTCGGCCCCTAGCGTCCCGTACACCTCGTCGGTGGAGACGTGCAGGAAACGGAAATCCTCTCGAGATTTGCCTTCCAGTGCGCGCCAGTAATCGCGAGCAGACTCCAGCAGCCCCAGTGTGCCCACTACGTTGGTCTCGACGAAAGCAGCAGGTCCGTCAATCGACCGGTCGACATGGGACTCGGCGGCAAAATTTACAATGGCGTCCGGTTGATATTCGGTCAAAAGACGCGCGACCAATGCGCGATCATTTATGTCGCCCTGCACAAAAACATGCAGGTCGTTACCTGTCAGGGATTCAAGTGTATCGAGGTTGCCGGCATAGGTAAGCTTGTCGAGGTTCACTACGCGCAGCCCGTCAGCGACGGCCTGCAACACAAAATTGGCCCCTATGAAGCCAGCTCCGCCGGTTACGAGCAATGCTTTCATGTATATCTCCAAAATGATCGGGTATTCTGTCATACAGAAAGCTAAAAGAGGTCGGGCGATCCCTGCTGGGGGGTGGCGGTTGTTCATGCAGGGTCTATTGGGGAGCGGGCAACGGATTCCGGCGGAAACAAGCAACCACGCGATATTTGTTCATGCGATGCCGGACCGACCTGGCGGCGCCTGCAGGTATTGCCGATGAAAAGGCCGTCCGAGGTACCTGTGTCGACTTATTTTCAATTCGCACCGCGCCTGATTCCGTGGCGCTTCATTAACGGCCTGTTGAATCACCGTTTCTGGGCGCTAGCACGCCGCTGGATACCATTCTCGTTGCGGCATCGCATCCGCACGATGCTGGCAACGTCAGCGCACCGCGACTTCCGTTTTCTCCGTACATCCGCTTGGCTCGATGGCACTCCAACGACGCCCCCAAAGCCAGATGCGCGCCTTTTATCGGTGACGCATGGGCGCGTGCATGGACTTAACTTGTACGGGTATTTTTCCCGATGGCTCGGGTTGGGCGAGTGCGCGAGGCTTCATGCGAGGGCGTTGCTCGACGCTGGATTTCCGGTGTCCTTGCACGATGTGGAAATTGACATACCGCATGCACGCAATGACCGCACTTTGGCGGAACATTTTCGGACACTCCCCGCTTATGAGCGTGACCTGATTTTTATAAATCCCGATCATTGGGCCGATGCGTTACATAGCATCTATGGGCACACCAGTAAGCGTGATCGCTATGTCATCGGGTACTGGTTTTGGGAGTTGGAGGAATTTCCCAAAGCGTGGTTGCCAACATTGGAGCTAGTCGACGAGATCATGGTTTCCTCGCATTTCGTTGAGCTTGCTTTGCGTCGGGTGACGGACAAACCCATTACGCGTGTGCCACTGCCAGTGCTGATTGGTCATGACAGCGGTTTGCAGCGGCATCATTTCGGCCTGAACGATCAAGACTACGTTTTCTTTTGCTCGTTCGACTTCAATTCGATGCTGGCCAGGAAAAACCCGATGGCCGTGATCGAAGCGTTTTGCAAGGCGTTTCCGCGCGGTGACGAAAAGGTCAGCCTGCTGATCAAGTCGTTCAATGGTCATCGAGACCTCATGTTGCTGATGCGGCTCGCTTCGGCTGTAGCGCGCGATCGACGCATCATCTTGCGAGACGACTTGCTTGAGCGGGAAGACCTGCAAGCGCTGCATCGTTGCGTTGACGTGCATGTTTCGCTACATCGCTCCGAGGGCTTTGGGCTAGGTATGGCTGAGGCGATGAGCATGGGCAAGCCAGTGATCGCAACGGGCTATTCCGGCAACATGGAATACATGAATGCGAACAACAGTTGCCTGGTGAAATACGACCTAGTCCCGGTAGGAGAGGGCGAATATCAACATGGTCAAGGCCAGCATTGGGCTAATCCCGATCCTCTACACGCCGCGCAATACATGCGAGCGCTTTATTTGGACCGCACGCTAGGGGCGCGACTAGGCATGAGGGCGTCGCTCGATATGGCACGTGGTTTTTCCGTGAATGCATTTGTACGGGTGCTCGAAGACAGGTTGCGTCAGATTGAGGTTGAGCGATGTTCGGTCGCGATCGGCTCATGAGCAAGACATGGCGATTGGGGGAATATGCCTCCGCGACAACCGTACGGTGGGCGACAAGGGGTCGGTGTCAAGGGTGGTTCAAATGACGAAAGAATGTGCGGAAGGCCTCGCGGGGATGGACGCAGAAAAGTCCGCGGACTACGGCCCGCAAAGCGGCAGGTCCACGGGCTCAGATTGGCATGAACTGGCAGAGCGTCGCCTTGCGCGGCTGGTGGACGCTGAACATGATGCGTCCGTATCGCGTGATCGTTTGGAATTACTCCAGGCCGAATCGCGCGAATTTCTCGTATTAAGTGTGACCCGATTGCATCGCATTAATGAGCTTGAGCGCGAGTTGAGGGTTATTCTTGCAAGCAAATCCTGGCGCTGGACTGCTGGGCTACGACTTCTCATCACGCGGTTATCAAACGCGAAGGTTGCGGTCAGGCGGATCGTGCGGAAGTTGGTCAAGCTGCCTTTGCTGCGACCTGTCGTCAGAGTGGCTGTGCGCCTGCTACCTGGGCTCAGTACACGACTGCATGCGAGGTTGCATGCGACGAGGCGATAGCGCACGTGGCCGCGATGAATGCGCGACGTATTTACGTCGTTTGAGCGCCCAGTAATGCGAAAGGAGACCTGATGAAGATCGTCCTGGATCTACAAGGGGCGCAGTCAAATAGTCGTCATCGGGGCATAGGGCGCTACACGCTTTCCGCGGCAAAAGCGTTTGCCGAGGTGGCTGCCGGGCACGAACTTTGGCTCGCGTTAAATGGCCTTCATGCCAGTGCAGCTATTGATCTTGCTGAACAGTTCGATGCTCTTGTTCCGCGCGAACGCATTCTGGTGAACGAACTTTCACCGCATATAGCAGGCTGCTTTCCCGACAACCGTCAGCGAATACGAGTGGCAGAGGCGGCGCAAGCGACTTTTTTTGAGCAACTTCATGCTGATTGCATTTGGCATAGCAGCATGTTTGAAGGCTGGGGTGACGATTCAGTCGTGACGCTCGGCACGGGGGTGAATGATCGCAGTCACGCAGCGACGCTGTACGACCTCATCCCTTTGTTACATCCAGAGCGTTATCTGACTGATGCGCTGTACAGGTCGTGGTACTACCGCAGGCTTGGATTGCTCAAGCGTTGTGGCTTGCTGTTGGCTATATCGGATTCTTCGCGTCAAGAGGCGATCGAACGCCTGGATATGGATCCAAGCCACGTTGCTGTTGTTCCTGCGGCGGCTGATGCGGTATTCAAGCGGATCCCCGCAAATGAAATGGATTGGGCTCGTTGGCAGAACAGCTTTGGAATACGCCCGGGCTTTCTTCTATACGCAGGTGGGTACGACGCGCACAAGAATGTCGACGGTCTGCTGGTCGCGTATGCCGACTTGCCGGTGGCGCTCAAACAGCGACATCTTTTGGTGCTTGCCGGCCGTTGCGAGACGGAAACGGAACGACAGTTGCGTATGCAGGCACGTCAATATGGACTAAGTGAAGGTAGTTTGGTTTTCACTGGCAGCGTTGATGATACGGAGCTCGCTAAGCTTTATTCGAGTTGCGAGCTATTCGTCACGGCTTCGTTGCACGAGGGTTTTGGCTTACCAGTGCTGGAGGCGATGACATGCGGCGCGGCCGTGGTGGCCTCCAATACCGCGAGTTTGCCAGAGGTCATCGATCATTCGGATTCGCTATTCGATCCACGCAGCCGTAGCTCGATTACCGAAAAATTGCAGCAGGTGCTCAGTGATCCGGCTATGCGCAGTCGACTTCGCGAGCATGGATCGGCGCGCGCGCGTCAATTTTCCTGGAGGGCAAGTGCACAAAAGGCTTTGAGCGCGATTGAGCAGCACGTATCGCAAACAGAAAAAGCGAACTCGCGCGCCGTACGTCATCGCTTGGTGTACGTGTCGCCCCTGCCGCCAGCACGTTCTGGGGTTGCCGATTACAGCGCGCGACTATTGCGAGATCTGGCCTCCCATTACGACATTGATGTTGTTGCTGATCAGCCAGAAGTGATTGATGCCTGGATACAGGCCAATTTCCCGATTTACCCGGTCGACTGGCTGCGCTCGGCGGACAACACGGATGTGCGGGTGCTCTACCACATGGGGAACTCTCCCCTGCACGCGAGCATGTTTGAGTTGTTGGAGCAGTGTCCTGGTGTAGTCGTGCTCCATGATTCATTTTTAGGCGCGGTGCGCAATTGGATGGCTGGCGAGGAGTGTGACGATCGTATTTTTAAGCGGGTGCTTTACGCCAGTCATGGTTATGCGGCCCTGTCGCATGATCTGCGCCAGGGGCGCGTGTCGACAATGGATACCTACCCCGTAAATCTGGATGTGATCGATCACGCGCTCGGTGTGCTTGTGCATTCTCGCCATGCCGTTGATTTGGCTCGTGATAATTACGGGACGCATGCTGCGGCCAAGTTCGCCGTGGCCCCATTTTCGAAAGCCCTGACTCACGGGGATAAGCGCATGGCGAGGCGTTTCCTAGGCCTCGGTTCGGATGATTTTGTAATTTGCAGTTTCGGGATGCTTGCGCCAACCAAGCTCAATCACCGGTTGCTGGCGGCTTGGTTGCAGTCATCGTTAGCAAGTGATCCACGTTGTCATCTTGTATTTGTTGGCGAGAATCACGGCGGCGATTACGGTGCGGCACTTCTCGCAGCTATACGAACTTCATCTTGTCGTAACCGCATTCATATCACCGGTTTTGTCGATACAAAGCATTATGCCGAATATCTCGCTGCAGCCGATGCAGCTGTTCAGTTGCGCGCGGCTTCGCGCGGTGAAACGTCTGCGGCGATCTTCGATGTGCTTGCGCAAGGGCTTCCGCTGATCGTGAATGCGCACGGTTCCGCCGCAGAGCTTCCGCCGGACACGGTTATCAGGATTGATGATCAATTCAGCGACGAAGCCCTCTCGACTGCCTTGCAACAATTGAGAGGTGACGAGTCGACGAGGCAACGGCTGCACCAGGCATGCGCTGATTGGGTCCAGCGAAACCACCGCCCCAGCAAAGCGGCGGCACGTTACAGAGATATCATTGAGGATTTCACTGGGCAGTCGATCGAGAATGGAAAGTCTCGGTTGCTATCGAAGTTACAGGTTCATGCAACATCGCTTGAGGACGGTGCCCGATTGCGCGGGCAGGCGCGCAAAATGATGGCCATCAATAGTCGTCGGCTTGATCGTCCGCGACTGTTTGTGGATGTCACCGCCACGTCGGCTAGCTCGTTGCACACGGGGATCGAGCGGGTGGTACGTGGGGTCCTCACGCAGCTCCTCCGTGCGGACTCAATGCCCTGGCGTGTCGAGCCGGTCAAGCTAATTGGTGGCCGCTTCGTGCATGCCGTTTCTTATGCATTGCATTTGATTGATCATCCTGACATGGGTCTGGTGGAAGAGGAGGCCCATCCGCAGCCAGGGGACGTTTTACTTGGCCTTGATTGGGTGGCCGATGCACTTCCAGCCAACACGGACGTGCTCGAGGCATGGCGGCTTCGGGGTGTGCGTATGCTGTTCGTGGTATACGACCTGTTGCCGGTGCGAAGGCCCGAGTGGTTCCCTGATGGAATTGCGTCGATGCATGCACGCTGGCTGCAATGCATTGGCACCTATGCAGATGGATTGATTGGGATCTCAAGGTCGGTGGTGAAGGATCTTCACAACTGGTTCGATCAACATCCACCCAATCGCCGCGCAGGACTGCCGTTGGGATATTTCTACCCCGGCAGTGACCTTGCTTCGACGCGTCCTACGGTCGGCGTGCCCGCTGATGCCGCACGGGTACTGTCCGGAATGCGCGATTTCCCCTCATTCTTAATGGTCGGGACAGTTGAGCCGCGCAAGGGGCATGCCTTTGTGCTTGATGCATTCGAGCGCCTGTGGGCGGCTGGCGCATCGGTGCGCCTCATCGTCGTCGGCAGGCAGGGCTGGATGTCCGAGTCGTTAGCCGCGCGCATGCGCGCCATGGCTAAGCAGGAATCCAGGCTGATTTGGCTCGAGCAGGTCAGTGATGAATATCTAGAGCAGCTATATGGTGCTGCACATGCGCTGGTGGCGGCTTCCGAAGCGGAGGGTTTCGGCTTGCCGCTCGTCGAGGCGACGCAGCGCGGGCTACCAGTAATCGCACGCGATATACCTGTATTTCGCGAAGTCTCGTCCGAGTTTGCCCTCTATTTCGACGGACGCCGCGTGGAAAGTTTGATTGATGCCGTGCGCGCGGTATTGTCTGACAAAGAAGTCGTTTCACCACAAATTTCAGAGGCTTGGTTGACCTGGCAGGCAACAACAATGCGATTGCGAGAAATGCTGGAAAGCACCGATCACCGGCAATGGCTCACTGTATGGTCGGGAAAATGAGGGCAAACTACCCTATACGTGTGATCACGGCGCATTGACAGGATTCGCCATGAACGTAACATCGCCTAGATAAATATACGGGATTCACGCATGAAGGCTGCATTCATCACAGGCATCACCGGTCAGGATGGTGCTTATCTGGCAGAGTTATTGCTGCAAAAAGGGTATCGAGTCGTCGGTGGTTACCGGCGCACAAGCTCGACCAACTTCTGGCGCATCGAGGAGCTCGGAATTACCGAGCATCCCCAACTTGAACTGGCAGAGTTCGACCTTAGCGACATGGGTGCGGCCATTCGTTTGCTCGACAACTATGGCATCGAGGAGATCTATAACCTCGCCGCGCAAAGTTTTGTGGGCGTCTCGTTCGACCAGCCAGTTACTACGACACAGATCACCGGCGTGGGTGCGCTAAACCTGCTAGAAGCGATTCGCACGGTCAACTCGAGCATTCGCTACTACCAGGCCTCGACCTCCGAGATGTTTGGGAAGGCTCAGGCTGTTCCCCAGTGTGAAGACACGCCTTTTCATCCGCGTAGTCCCTATGGTGTAGCGAAACTTTACGCACACTGGATCACCGTGAACTATCGCGAGTCGTACGGGCTATTCGGTGCAAGTGGCATTCTTTTCAATCACGAATCCCCATTGCGCGGCCGGGAGTTTGTAACTCGCAAGATTACCGACGCGGTAGTGAAGATTCGCCTTGGCAAACTCAATGTGCTCGAGTTGGGCAATCTCGATGCGCGACGCGACTGGGGATACGCCAAAGAATATGTCGACGGCATGTGGCGCATGCTGCAGGCAGATGTCCCGGATACTTACGTGCTCGCCACGCAACGGACTGAGACAGTGCGCGACTTCGCGACACTGGCTTTTGCGGCCGCGGACTTCGAGCTGGTCTGGCAGGGCACGGGGTTGGAGGAGCGCGGAATCGACATGCGTACCGGCAAGACCCTTGTGCGTATAAATCCACGTTATTACCGACCGGCAGAGGTTGACCTACTGATTGGCGATGCGAGCAAGGCGCGGGAAAAGTTGGGCTGGGCCGCTGAGACCTCCCTGGAATCCTTATGCCGGATGATGGTTGAGGCTGACATGCGCAGGAACGAACATGGCTTCTCCTTCTGAAGGCACGTCACGACGTGTCCTGGTGACGGGGCTAAGTGGATTCACCGGCAGATATGTTGCCGCTGAGCTGCAATCGGCAGGACATTCCGTTTTCGGGCTGACACGAACACAAGTGGCCGGTGCGACCGATCACATCGACCTGCTTGACACTGCAGCCCTCCGGGATGCCGTGGCGCAATTTCAGCCGCACGCTGTGATCCACCTGGCGGGAGTCGCTTTCGCTGCTCATGGCGATATAGACGCAATCTATCGCACAAACATCGTGGGGACGCGCAATCTGCTCGCCGCACTTGCTGCTTTGCCCAATAAACCCGATGCGGTTGTACTGGCAAGTAGCGCCCACGTTTATGGCAACGCGCCGGGTGGGGAGACTCGCCTGGACGAAAGGGCGCCGCTAAGACCCGCTAATGATTACGCTGTGAGCAAGCTTGCGATGGAGTACATGGCTCATACATGGTCTGAGCGCTTGCCGCTGATGCTCGTGCGTCCGTTCAATTACACCGGCGTCGGTCAGGATTCTCGCTTCCTGGTGCCGAAGATTGTCGACCACTTTCGTCGACGCGAGCGCTGCATCGAATTGGGCAACCTCGATGTGTGGCGAGAATTCATGGATGTGCGGGCAGTCGCTTGGGCTTATCGCCGCCTGATCGAAACACAAGGCGCCGGTACGTTCAACATCTGTGCGGGTAAGGCGCATTCCCTGCGTGAAGTGCTCGGCATGATGGCTGACATTGCAGGTTATGCCATTGAGGTAAGCGTGAACCCAGCCTTTGTCCGCGACAATGAGATACGTCACCTCGAAGGCGATCCAAGGCTGCTCGAGTCTTACATTGGGCCCATGCCAAGCTATGCGCTTGCTGATACGTTGCGCTGGATGTATCAAGCATCCGACTGAACGCTGCTGTCTGTGATCGCGCGACGGACGACACCTACCTTGGCATCGAGCCAGCTGCTGCCCACGAAGTCTTCCTGTTTAGTGTTGAAGACATGGAACATCAGGGCGTTGTCGCGCCATTCGTAGTTCTTGTCCAAGTGAGAATCGAAGCGGGATAGCGACAGCGAAAGGGAATAACTGCCTTTGCCCAGCCTTGCCTGGAATTGAAAGCAATAAGTGGCCTCTTCGCCCGCAACCATATTTTCCAGGGGCTGTTCAAGGCGATGGGTATTAATGCCATAGATGCACTGGCCAAGGCGATCGGTAATCATGAAGCCGAGCACCACGCGAGGCAGGTCAGTGCGCGATTTGATCGACACGACCAGACTTAAGACTTGCCCAACCTTCACGGAATTGACGGGTTGACCGTCCTCGTCAAGCAATTGCACATCGGTGATATAGACTTCGCCGGTGCCAGAGATCGTCGCAACGCGTCCATCGGCCAGGGCTAGCTGTCTGACTTTATGGTGGTCACGTTCGGCCATCATCGCGTGGTAATAGTCGAGAACGTCAATCGGCGAGCCTTCCAATCTGACGCGACCAGCGTCGAGCAATATCGCGCGATCGCAGATTGTCTGAATCGCATATCGGTCGTGCGAGACAATCAGCAACGTCGTGCCCTCTTTCCTGAAAGTACGTATCCGGTCGAAGCTTTTGTGCTGGAAGTAAGTGTCGCCTACCGATAAGGCTTCATCGACGATGAGAATGTCGGGTCTTTGCACGGTCGCCACGCTGAAAGCCAGGCGCATTTGCATACCGCTTGAATAGGTGCGGACAGGTTGGTCGATATAGTCGCCAATCTCTGCAAAAGCCTCGATCTCGGGCATCAGGCGATTAATTGTTTCAAGCGGCAGGCCTAATAGCTGACCACCCATGATCGCATTCTGGCGCCCCGTGAAGTCGGGGTGGAAACCCATGCCGAGCTCAAGCATGGCAGCCACGCGGCCGCCCAGTATTACTTCGCCCGTGGTAGGGCGTACCGTGCCGGTGATGATCTTGAGGAGAGTACTCTTGCCGGCGCCATTGCTGCCGACAATGCCTACTGCTTCACCCGCGTTGACCTCAAAAGTGATGTCTTGAAGAACCCAATGTTTCTGGTGGCGCGGACTTGCGAACGGCACGATCCATTCCGCAAGACGCGCCCATTGACTGGAGTATTGCTTATAGGCCTTGCCTAGCCCCTTGACCTGAATCACACCCATCAGAGCTCATCCACCATGTCGCCCGCATGTCGGCGGAACAAGAAGAGGCCCAGTGCACACAACGCAAGGGCGAGAAGGGCTACGGGCCAAATGGTGTGCCAGATCGGTACTTGTTTGTATACGAAAATGCCTTGATAGGCAGCCGCCAGAGGCGTCATGGGATTGAACCGGATCAGCGTGCGTGCTGATGCAGGCAGTGTTGCCGTCGAATAGACGATAGGCGTGAACCAAAACCAGAATTGCAGCAGGATCCCAACGAATTGTCCCACGTCGCGAAAAAATACATTCAACACACCCGCAATCACGCTCAGGCCGATCGCAAAGGCGACCTGGACTATCAGTATCGGCACCGTATAAAGCACGACCCAGCCAGGAAGATTGTCGGTTATCAGCAGAAAAGCAAGGAAAATGGAAAAAGTGATACAGAAATTGACCAGCGCGTTCAATACCGTAATGGCAGGTAGGCAAATGCGCGGAAAATTGAGCTTCTTAATGATATTGCCATTCTCAATAAAAACACTTTGCCCGCGCTGAAGGATTTCAGCGAACAATCCCCATGTAAGCAGCCCAGCACAAAGAAACGTGCTGTATGCATACGGGCTATCCAGGCCCGGAAGGCGGGCGCGCATGAGTTCGGAGAATACGACGGTGTAGACGGTAATCATCGCCAGTGGTTGCAGCATGGTCCATGCGGCCCCGAGCAATGAGTTGCGATAACGTGCTTCGAATTCGCGTTTGACACTGCCAAGAATAAAGCCCCGGTAACCCCAGATGGCGCGGGCGATGTTTGGACTCATGCAGATATGGCTCTAATCATTTGTTGATGGTGCATGCAATATCGAAAGAATTGACGCGAACGGTTCACGGCTTGCGCGCCACGATAACTTGGGTTCTCGGCAAGAACGCATCCAGCTGCTTCTTCAGTTCGGGCCCCGAGCGTGTGCCCAATATGGCTCTCCACGACTCCGTCCAATGATGAAGCGCAGGGTGATCGGGGTGGTTGATGTCGACCTCGCATGCCCAGAACAACGCCAGCCAAATCGAATGATAAAAGCCATATTTAACCTGATCCTCGATGATCAGTCCGCTACCGGCGACAAGGTCGATAAATTGTTGCTCCGTGAAAATGCGAACGTGGTTGGGCTTTTGGAAATAAATCGGGGGCGCGATGTCCTTTTGCAGGTTCTCCTGCACGCCACCGGGAACGGAGAGCAAGTATTGCGCACCGGGCTTACCGATGCGGAACAATTCGCCAAGAATACGACCTGGATCATCGACGTGTTCAAGCACCTCGGTGCATATAACGCGCGTGGCGAATCCATCGGGAAGTGGCAGTTGATGCGCGTCGGCAACCAGGGTCGCGTGAGAGTGCGGTGCCAGTTCGCTGAGTTTCGACTTTACTTGGCGAGCTACTTGCAGATCCTGATCGATCGCCGTCACATAGGCGCCTCGTTTTGCGCAAAAAAAGCTACTGCCTCCTCCTCCGCAACCCACGTCTGCGACAATATCTTGTGGCCCGATCGGAATGCCGCGAAACACTTCGTTCGTAGCGTTCTGGTACCAGCCGCTTAAGACGTCATCGTATAAGCCGAGATCGTCTGATGCTTCAGCGTCATGGGTCATATTTTGGGTAGCGATATTTACCCGTGTCGCAGGCAGAAACCTGGTAAGCACTTTGGCGAGATTAGGCATATCGGCTACTTCCAGTCTGCAGGCAACGAGCAGTTATATGGATACGCGATGCCTTCGTTGCTCGGCAGACGGCCAGACTCGAAAAGCCAATGTTTCGGTACCCGGACCACATAATACTGTTGCAGGCTCGACTTGGGAGCATTAGCGTTGTGTTCGACCCCGCCGGTGTGCTGCCGGGCCGTATGGCGCATCCGTACCGAGCCCGGACCGAGAAGCTCCGACATCCGTCAATGGGCATGTTGCGGCGCAACTTCGGCACTTAATTGTGGATTTCGTCGTTGAATGGGCGGTGCGGTTGGCGACGAGTTAGGGAGGGGGCGAAAGAAATACAGCCCATTGTGAAGGGGTTGCCGTTCGGCCTAATGTGACAAGGGCAATGCTGGTGCCGAACCACTTTAACTTTGACAGGTGTCTATAGGTGTTTTTCCGGCGCCCAGATGGCATCGAGATTCAGTAAAACGTGAGACAAATGAAAACCCTCTCTACGACACTCGAACGTGATAACAACAATTTTGATCTGATCCGTTTGGGCGCGGCGCTGGCGGTCATGCTGGGTCACTCCTTCGGGATTCGAGGCGGTAGCAATGTTGAATTGATGCTTCGTTTTACGCATAGGGAGTCGTTCGGCAGTTTTGCCGTATATGGTTTTTTTCTTATCAGCGGGTTGCTTGTTTCCGCCAGCTATGAAAAACAGTCTTCACCGCTGCGCTTCACGGCTTTGCGCGCGTTGCGCATATGGCCTGGTGCAATAGTTTGTGCGCTATTCATAGGTTTGGTCATTGGGCCACTATTTACCTCGCTTTCGCTCGGCAGCTATTTTTCCGATCCGCAGACACTTCACTGGCTCGTGCACAACACATCGCTGATCGGTGGGGTTGGCGGTCCGCTTCCCGGCATGTTCGAAAAAAATCACTTCCCATTGTTTGTGAATGCGACGGTGTGGACGCTGCCCATCGAATTGGAATGCTATGTGATCGTTCTGGTTGTGGGGCTTATGGGGGTGACGGGTTCCAAACGCGGAATGGCTATCGCTATAGCTGTTGCCGCTTTAGTCTTTGCTTATGTCGCAAAACACCCGCCTGCGCATATGACGCTGAGTTACTTTTTTAAGATACCTATTGCATATTCGTTCTATCCAGTTCCCTTCTTTTTGCTCGGCATGCTTCTCTATGCGTTTCGCGATCAGGTGAGGTTGCACTGGTTACCGTCTGTGCTTGTGCTGGTCATCTACGTCCCATTGCGTGACACGACTGTAGGAGCGGTGGTGCTCTATCCTGGATTTGCATATGGACTGCTCTGGATTGCGTCGATGCGAAGCTTGCGCCGATTCCAGCCGAAGCATGACTATTCATACGGCATCTATCTCTATGGTTTCGTCGTCCAGCAAGCTGTGACAGCTCTGTTGCCGAGCCTCAACAATTACCTGAGCGTGGCGATCGCGATGCCTATTGCTATCGCTTTAGCTGCCTTGTCGTGGCATCTCGTCGAGCGCCCGTGTCTGGCAATGATGCGGAACAAGTCTCGCGCAAGATTCGCGGCGAGTGCTGCCCCGATGGATGTCAGCGTCTAATGCCCAGAGTATGTGCCGAAATGGCACGTGTTGGGCTCAGCTATGGGTTTTCGGTCAATGTGCCGGCTTGCGTTACGGAGCTGGACGGCGAGTGTGCCGGGGTAACGATATGGCCCTTGAGCTGGAGGAATCGGTCGGCGATATAGCGGCCGTGACGTCGCAGCGGGCGCTCAACATACCGATAGTTGAGTTCGGCGAACGAGGCGATCAAGCAGGCCGCCAAGACAATTAGTAGTGGGACTTGAGGCCCTGTGTTGTTGATAGATATGCCAAGTCTGTAGCAGGTTTCCCGCAACAGGAAAAAGACCGGGATATGGATCAGGTATATCGCATAGGAGCGCGCGCCTATCCAAGCGAGAGCGTCTTTAATCCTGGTTTGGGGGAGCAAGTAGTCCCGATCATACGAAGCTATCCAAACGAGCATCGTCGAAATCAGTGCGATCATGCCGACGTGGAAGCGCCAGGTTTGCAGATAGGGCGATGCCAGTGCGGAGAGTAGGGTCAACAGCAGGCATGGCACGATCCATCGCATTGGGCCCAGGGTAAGCAGGTATTGGGGCGAGATTCGCGTATAGGTTTTGCTAGAAGATGCGATCGCTAGTAAAACGCCCCATGCAAGTGCGTCCGTGCGCAGTGACATCAGCAATGGCGTGCGAACGAGACTTAGTTGGGCCACGATTAAAACAATCATTAGAAGATCGATGCGCCGACGTAAGCAAAGCGCGAAAAGAGGCAGTAAAAAATAGAACTGCTCTTCGAGAGATAAGCTCCAGTACACAAAGCTCGCACCGTATTCATGATGGAAGAGGGCGTTTGCAAAGCGGAAGTTGGCGTAGTCGAGGATCCCGGCGAGGGTGGCCATAAGATTGGCGTGAACGCTTCCGAAGGCCCCACTGTGGTTGAAAGCGACGACGGCCAGCAGCGTAAGCCCGAGCCAAAGCCACGCTGACGGAAGCAGACGCCACGCGCGGCGAATCCAGAACGCAGTAGTTATGACGATTTGTTGTCGAAGCGTGCCGTCAAATGCTGCCAGTTGCGGCAAGAGGGTCCGGGCTATTACGTAGCCCGAAATACTAAAGAACAGGTCGACGCCGAACCAGAAGTTGAAATAGTTTGGCATGGAGCCGAGTACTGGCAAACCATGCTGAAACAGATTGCCCAGCATGTGATGGAAGATAACGCCCAGCACGGCCACCGCGCGCAGGCATTCGATCTCACTGTTGCGGCGAAGGGCGCTCAAGGTTTGCCAGCTGTCCCGGATATGGGTCTGTCATGTTGAGCGTAGTGTCGCGAAACACGTTCTTCTAGGAAGCGCTTGAATCGCGGTCCTACGACACGCATGGAGCAATATCGTTCCAGCGATTGTCTTGCCGCCATACCCATTCTTGCGTAGACATCGGGCTCATTGCGTGCGACGTAATAGCTTCGCCGATATGCATTTACCAGAGACTGGTAATGCACGCGTTGGCGCATCGTGCGGAAGGCTTGCCGCTGATCATGTGGCCATGCACCCATTTCGAGGCTGGAGTCGATCACAAACGCGCATTCGCTGTCGATGTAATCCAGCATCGAGGTGTGCCGGCAAGCCACGGCGGGCACGCCAGCGGACATGTACTCCATCAATGGCAAACATTGCCCCTCGCCGTTGGATACGTTGATGGCATATGTCGTGTTGAGCAGCAGTGCGTTGTAATCGGGCTCTTGCAAGTAGGCATGAACTAGCAGGACGCGACAAGACGCAGGACCCATTGTATAGATGGCTTCCAGCATGTCAGGAACGATGTTGGCTGGATCGTGATGAGTGAGCTTGATCAGCAGCGTTGCGTCGGATCTATCACGTAGTGCTTCGCAGAACGCGTTAATCATCTGCAACCAGTTTTTGCGAGCATCGTAGGGGTTGAATACAGCGGTATAAGTCACGCCACTTAAATCGATACTGCCCTGGTATTCGTCCATATTCGAGGGCATCGGCAGCGCCCCGGGGGCGGCGGCTAGTAGTTCGCTCTTGCGATATGGGTAAAGGTCGGTGCGTGTGCTGTCGATCACCCATCCGTCGATCGCTAGCGTTCGCGATGACGAGAGTGCGTCGCCTAGACTCTGCATGCGATCCCACAATGGTGCAGGGAGGCAAGCGATAGGAAAACTCTCGCCTAGCGCCGCGTGCGTGCGTGCGACGGTAAAGCTTGAGTGCGTGATGGCACTTCCGAAATGCGCCAATACACGACGCCAATCATTGCGTGGTTTGCCGGCGAATGCTTCATTCGGCAATATCTCAAATTCCCACGCGAATACAGGGATAGTCGGACAGTTCAATCCGATGGGTGTCTTATTGGGCGGCAGGAAGCTAAGGAAGACGCAGGGCTCGCCTCGTTCCGCGCACGTGGCATAGATCGAGTCCACTTCTTGCTCGGGCCGGGTGATTTCAACGACCGCGCCAAGCTGTTCCAGCAAGGGCATGAATTCGCGCAAAACGAAGCGATAGCTGTATTCGGGGCGTCCCAATTGTTGCGGGACGTCGTCGGCCGCAGTGCTGGTGTGAACAAGCAGGATCATGTCGTAACCGCGAAAGGCGAGGATTCGGCGGCAATGACATCTTGCGAGGATGCGTTGATGGTTGTTGGAAGCTCGGGGCAGAGAAACCTATGTAAGGCTTCCCTAACCGTGTCATTACCACAGTAGCTTTGGATCGTTCGTCGAGCGCATTGCGCCATGTGCTCGTAACGTCCGGGGTTGTGATGCGCCACCGCATAGCTGCGCCGGTACGCTTCGGCCAGCGATTCCCAATCCAGCTGACTATAAGAGGTGCGATTGATCTCATTGTCGCCATGCGGCCACATGGTCGGTACACCCGGATAGCTTTTCACGACGAACGCCACGTCGTCGATGATGTAGTCGGCCATTGCAGTATTGTTGGGCGCTATAGCCGGCACTCCCTCATTAAGGAATTCCACCAGTGGTAAGCACTGTCCTTCGCATAGAGAGGTGTTGACGTAATAGGTGCTCGCGGCAACGAGGGATGCGTATTCGTCATCTGAAAGGTAACCGTAGAGAGCGATGACACGGCATTTAAATGGCGAGAGTTTGGTTAGCATCATCAGCAGTTGCAGATGATTGTGCTCCAGGCTCTTGCCAGTCAGCTTCAGCACGAGTGTTGCATCTTCTGTATTGCGGAAAGCCCAGCAGAATGCAGTGACCAGATCTTCCCAATTCTTGCGTCCGGCAGAGGGCGTCAGTACGGACGTGTATACCACGCCGCGTAACCTTATCCGAACCGGTATGGCCGGAGGGATTTCCCAGCCGCAAGGAAGCGGGGACGAATAGTGATCATCGATGGAGTGTTCGGTCGAATCGTCCTCACGCCGAATGGAGTGGCTTGATGGGCGATCAGCGGAGCCATAGAGCGCTTCGGGCAAGATCTCGGCATCCGAGGTGCTGAATGGCGTTCCGTCCTCTGCTTCGGGGTGCACCATCGCATTGATGTCCAGCCCCATCCGGTAGCTGTCTACTACGGCAGTATTCAACCGCAAAACGACGCCTTCATCGGGTGGCGGTATGTGATGGGTGCGCAAGGGTGTCGGTGAAGGTGCAATCGGCGAGGGAATGGGCGCAATGGGATAAGTACGTCCCATGCTGCGCCGAACCGCTTCTGCCGTATGGCTAGAGAGGCAAATGGCCCGCCCCGTGGAGGACAGCACCAGGCGCCAATCGTGACGAGGGTCGCCTTGCCAGCACTTTTCCTCGATACGCTCGGGGATTTCCGGGTATTCCCAAGCAAACACGGGGACGGTGGGGCAGGCCAGACCGAGCGGGGTCTTGTGCGGTGGTGCAAATGAAAGCAGGACGCATCGCTCTCCGCGGCGGGCACATTCCTTGTAAATGCCATCCACATGATTGCTATCACTCAGCTCGACGACATCACCCAATTGGGCCAGAACGGGAGCAAAGGCCCGCAGCAAAAAGAAATAGCTGTAGTCGGCCGCGCCTAGGTGCTTGCCGATGCTATGGCGGTCAACTTGTGCGTAAAGAAGGAATTTCATGGCGCTTCGTTAAGCCCCGCGGGCCGCTCAGGGGCGATTACCGTAACCGTTCATTATGTCTCAGGGTCGCCCCTTTAGAATCCCGACTTGGGGCTATAACCTTTTTTGAATCACCGGCCTGTTCCTTACGAGAGTTCGGGCTGAACAGGTAAGATGACAGGTTTGTAGCAAGCCGTCATCTGAATCCCAGGGTCATCGATCAGCATGAAAACAGCCAGCAAACACCGCCAGAATGGCCTTGGAACCCGCGCCATCCACGCCGGCCAACAGCCCGACCCCAGTACCGGCGCGATCATGACGCCGATTTACGCGACCTCGACCTACGTACAGCAGAGCCCTGGAAAGCACAAGGGTTATGAGTACTCCAGAACGCAAAATCCTACGCGCATGGCTTATGAGCGATGCGTGGCGGACCTAGAGGGGGGCGTGGGCGGGTATGCATTCGGTTCCGGCCTGGCCGCTGCAGCCACGGTATTGGATTTGCTCGACTCCGGCAGCCATGTCATCGCCATGGACGATCTCTACGGCGGCAGCTATCGCCTATTTGAGCGCGTGCGTAGGCGCTCGGCTGGGTTGGATTTCACCTTCATCGACCTCAACGACGGAGAGGCCCTCAAGGCCGCTCTGAAGCCGAATACCCGCATGATCTGGGCCGAAACGCCCACCAACCCAATGCTCAAGCTGGTGGATCTTTCCAAAGTCGCCCGTTTCGCGAATAAGCACGGGCTGATCCTGGTCGTGGACAACACCTTTTGCTCACCCATGCTGCAGCGTCCGCTAGAGCATGGCGCCGATCTCGTCCTGCACTCGGCCACCAAATACCTCAATGGTCACTCGGACATGGTTGGTGGCATCGTCGTGGCGGGCAACCCGGAGTTGGCCGAGCAGATGGCCTTCCTGCAAAATTCCGTCGGGGCCGTTGCAGGTCCGTTCGATGCCTTTCTCGCCATGCGCGGATTAAAAACCTTGCATCTGCGAATGAAAGCCCATTGTGAAAGTGCCCTTGAGCTGGCGCGCTGGCTGGAAAAGCATCAGGCCATTGAAAAAGTCATCTATCCCGGCCTCAAGAGCCATTCGCAGCACGCGCTGGCAAAGCGTCAAATGGACGGTTTCGGCGGCATCATCAGCGTTGAGGTCAAGGGTGGTCTGAAGGCGGCGCGCCGTATGCTGGAGCGTTGCGAGTTGTTTGCACTGGCCGAATCGTTGGGTGGCGTTGAGAGCCTGATCGAGCATCCAGCGATCATGACTCACGCCTCCGTACCGGCGGCGAATCGCAAGCGATTGGGGATCAGCGATGGACTGATTCGGCTGTCAGTAGGTGTCGAGGATGTGCAAGATCTGCGCGCTGAACTACAAGAGGCGTTGAAGTGAGCGTTCCAGCCCGTACCGGTCGTAGTGATGTCACGGATCTGCAAGAGCGCCGACGCTGGGAGTCGCCGTTCAGCGCACTTGCACGGCACAAATCGCTGATCTGGGAATTAAGCAAGCGTGAGGTCTTGGGGCGATATCGTGGCGCCAGTTTTGGTCTTGCTTGGTCGGTCATCAGCCCCTTCCTGATGTTAGGCGTTTACGCCTTCGCATTCGGAGGCGTATTGAAAAGCCGTTGGCCGCATGAAGCTGGTGGTGACCACCCTTACGCCGTCATTTTATTTGTGGGCCTCATCGTCCACGGCTTTTTCGCCGAGTGCATAACACGTGCGCCGACGTTGATCGTCGGCAATCCGAATTTCGTCAAAAGGGTGGTGTTCCCGCTCGACGTTCTTCCATGGCCGATGGTGCTGTCCGCGCTATTCCATGCGTTGGTGAATACGGTAGTACTCGCTTTGCTGATGCTGGGAGTCGAGCATCAGTTGCATGCAACCTTTATCTTGATGCCACTCATCTTCGTGCCGCTCATGTTGCTTACCGTGGGAATTGCATGGTTCCTCGCATCATTTGGCGTCTTTTTCCGTGACATAAGCCAGATCATGCCGGTCGTAGCGACCGCACTCCTGTTTCTGTCGTCTGCGATCGTGCCCGTCAGTATCTTGCCGCCAAAATTGCAGACGCTTTTCCACCTCAATCCGCTTACCTTTTTTATCGATCAGGCGCGCACTGTGGCGTTGATCGGCAACATGCCTGATTGGGTGGCACTTGCTTTGGCCAGTGCAGGCGGCCTCTTGGTTGCCTGGCTGGGACACGCCTGGTTCATGGCCACCCAGAGGGGGTTTGCGGATGTCCTCTGAAGCCATCATCGAAGTGCATGGATTAGCCAAGACCTTCCCGATCTATGACAAGCCGCACCACCGTCTCATGCAGATGCTCGTTGGCGGGGGCGCGCGTTGGTATCGGGAGTTCAATGCGCTGCGCGATGTGAATTTTTCCATCAACCCTGGCGAAACCGTTGGCATCGTCGGCCGCAACGGATCGGGAAAGTCCACATTGCTACAGGTCATCTGCGGCACGCTTGCGCCATCGTCGGGCGACGTGCACGTTCGAGGCCGCGTCGCCGCACTTTTGGAACTAGGTGCTGGTTTCAATCCCGAGTTTACGGGTCGGGAAAACGTTTATCTAAACGGCACGGTGCTGGGTCTAACGCGGGCTCAGATCGAAGAAAAGCTCGCGGATATCCTCGCATTTGCGGAAATCGGCGAATTCATCGACCGTCCGGTAAAGACGTATTCGAGCGGTATGTATATACGTCTTGCCTTTGCCGTCGCCATCCACGTCGAACCAGATTTGTTGGTCGTCGACGAGGCATTATCAGTCGGAGACGAAGCATTTCAGCGCAAATGCTTCGCACGCATCGAACGTTTGCGGGAAGGTGGCTGCACCATACTTTTCGTTTCACATGCCGCCAGCACCGTCATCGAGCTTTGCGATCGCGCGATACTTCTGGATCGCGGCGAAGTATTAGCCGATGGCGCGCCCAAAGCGGTGATCTCGCGATATCAGAGAATGCTCTACGCACCGGCAGATCGTGTCCCCGAGCTTCGCGAAGCGATGAAATTGGAGCGCAAGAGTGGTGAAGTAAAGGACGCCACACAGTCACCGCCGGAGTTAACGCAGGCAAACGGGATCGCAAAAGTCAAACACGATAGCGATGCTTATTTTGATGACGGCCTTCGCTCGCAAAGCGAAGTGGTTTATCCAAACCAAGGAGCTGTTATCGAAGATCCGCATATAGAAACCACGGATGGCAAACGCATCAATGTGGTCAATCCCGGCGAGAGATATATATACACATACCGTGCGCACTTTGAGCGTGGCGCTACCGCCGTGCGTTTCGGAATGCTAATCAAGTCCCTCACGGGCGTGGAAATCGCAGGTGCGGTGAGCTCCACTTTGGAAGATGCGATCGAATGGGTCGAGCCAGGCTCGAGTTTTATCGTCCGCTTCGAGTTCAATAGCGATCTCGCGAGTGGCGTTTATTTCATGAATGCGGGTGTGACGGGGCGCCTGGCTGAAGAAGAGGTCTACTTAGGCCGTCGCGTGGATGCCTTCATGTTTCGAGTCATGTTTCAGGCGCAGCGGCTGTCCACCGGTTTTGTGGATCTTGTGGATGTAGTCACCGTCACGCCAAGTCAAGTGGATGCTGAATTGACATGAGTTGGATGGACCAACATTCAAAGCAACTTTGCGTGCTTGTTCTTGGCATGCACCGCAGTGGCACGTCTGCACTGACTCGCTGCCTTAACCTGCTTGGTATGGATCTCGGCTCACATCTTCTGGGCCCCGAGCGCGCTAACGCCAAAGGTTATTGGGAGCACGCCGATGCGGTGCGCATCAACGATGCGCTACTGCGATCCTTTGGCATGTACTGGCATAGCGTTGATCCATTGCCGGAAAACTGGCTTCAAAGCGAGGCAGCGGAAACGGCGAGGGAGGAAATACGCGTACTGATTCGCCGCGATTTCAGCGGCGTTCCTCTGTGGGGATTGAAAGATCCGCGCATGTGCCGCCTAGTGCCGTTATGGCTAGAAGTCCTACAAGAAATGGGGATTACCGCAGTTGCTGTCCTTGCCGTGCGATCGCCGGTCGAGGTGGCATCTTCCATCCAGCGTGCGGAAGGTTTGAGCACCTCTCTGGGCGTCATTTCGTGGATGCAGCATCTGGCAGAGTCCGAAGTTGCTACTCGCGGTATCGCCAGGACAATGATTGATTACGATCATTTGTTGGCTAACCCCTTTGGCGTGTTGCCTGGGATCGGCGATGCGCTCGGCGTGGCATGGCCGATAGCAGTTGATGAGCGTCGAGAAGCTATCGCCGCCTTCCTCGATGTTGGGTTGCGTACGCATCGTCAACAAATATCAGATGAGGAAGTGCCGCTTCTTGTTCGCCGTATGGTCGAAGCCTGCGAGCCGATCGTTGCTGCAAAAGGAAGTAGTGATTGGTCGGAGCTTTCGAGGCTGTCGGATGAGGCTGTCCAGTTCACACGGGAATTACCACATATAGAAGAGTCGCAGGTGTTGTCCACTCATAGTGGCGGCGCTGAAACGTCTCAGGTGCAACGGCAAATAGGTCCAGCGCACGCGGCCCTCTATTACGCTCACGGGAATGAGTCGTTCTCCGAGCAATGCGTCGTTAGGCAGGGTATATCGGCTAATAGATGCAGCGTGGAACTCAAATTACCGCGCGCAGATCGACAGCCCATTCGCTATCGTCTTGATCCAACGAATCGCCGTGGCTGCTACATCATTCATTCGTTGCTGTTGCTTGGCAGCGATGGCGGTGTTATTTGGGATTGGTCGAAATCCACGGATCAAGTTCAATGGGTCGGATTCGAGCGTGTCGCGAGCTTGTCCAGGAAAGGGCAAGAGCTGCTTCTTACCAATGACGATCCGCACATGTTTCTGGAATTTCCGGATGCCCTATCGTCACACGGGGCTATGCTTCGGCTTGACATCGAACATCTTGCCGATTCAGACATCTGCGATGAGGTAGAGGCGTTGCTCGACCGGTCTCGACAAGAGCACACGTTGATGACCAACCAGCTTGATGAGGCCGACAAAAAGTACGCTCTCGCGGTTTCAGCGCATGAGCGCGACGTGGCCGATTACCGGCGGCAGATGAGGGAGTTGGCCTCTGAGCGCAATGAGGTAGCCTCGGCCCGCGACGAGTTAGCCGCGAAGCACAGGGATACGCTAGCAGTTCTCGATTCAAGTCGGGGGGAAATTGCACGGCTCGGCGCCTTGCATGCAGTTCAAATGCAAGAATTGCATTCGATTCACACCAGCACTATATGGCGCATGTTCTTGATTGTGAGGTCGATACTGTTGCGGATTCCGGTCGGTCCGCGAAAGCAACTGCGCCGTATGTTGAAGGCGGCATGGTGGGTGGTGACGCCTTGGCGTATGCCGGCACGCGTTCGTCTTCGGCAACATAAGGCTGTCTTGCAGCCATATCCCGCAAATCAGCTCGAGAAAAAAGCTCATGCCGTTGACTCGACCGTGTGGGACGCAACGGGTGATGATCCATTTTTCTATCTCGCGCCCGCGAATGATCTTTCAGTCGATCTACCGGGTGGCTGGTATTTCCTGGATATCCCAGTAAAGCAACGATCAGGTTCATTGAACTGTCCCAAACTCTATCCCGATTACGGGGTTGGAATTTCCGAGATATTTTCACTTCCCTTGGAGCAGGTGTTTACGTCCGGTGGGATTAGTGGACTTGTTCGCTTCGACAATCGCGTTCTGCGGCTACGCTTCGATCCAAGTACAGAGCCGTGTGAATTCTCATTGGGATACATTTCGTTGCGTCGCCTTTCCAAATTTGGAGCGGCGCTCTACATGTATCGGGCCTTGATCCGGCGCGGACATCGACCATTGGAACGTACTAAGCAGGTAATCCGCGAGTTTCGCGCTGGTGGTATGCGCCGTGTCGGAGATTGGCTTTATGGGGAATACATGCTGCGCGGCAAGGTCGCATCAGCCGACTATGGGGAGTGGATCAAACGAAATGACACAATTGGCATCCACGACTGGAAGGCAATGCGCCGGGCGTCGAAGTCCTTGGAGCCTCATCCACTGATATCGATTGTAATGCCGGTTTACAACACCCCGGAGGTATGGCTTCGTCGTTGCATCGACAGCGTGTTGAGACAGGCCTATCCCCACTGGGAGCTATGCATTGCCGATGACGCATCGCCTTTGCCGCACGTTAGGAAAGTGCTTAAGCATTACACGGATCGTGATTCACGTATCAAGGTCATTCATCGCACATCCAATGGTCATATCTCGCACGCATCGAACTCGGCACTTGAGCTGGCTAAAGGTGAATGGGTTGCGCTTCTCGATCATGACGATGAATTGCCGAGTCATGCTCTTTATTTAGTTGCCAAGGCAATGAGCGAGAAGCCGAATGCGCAGCTAATCTACTCTGACGAGGATAAGATCGACGAGAATGGGCGTAGATTCGATCCATATTTCAAGCCCGACTGGAATCAGGATCTGTTCTATGGCCAGAATATGATCTCGCATCTAGGCGTATATCAAACTGAGCTCGTAAGAAGCGTCGGTGGATTTCGCGCAGGATATGAGGGAAGCCAGGATTACGATCTTGCGCTGCGTTGCATTGAACGACTGAGCCCTGACCAAGTAGTGCATATACCGTGGGTGCTTTACCACTGGCGTGCAATTGCTGGCTCAACTGCTTTAAAGAAAAGCGAGAAAAGCTACGCGTCAGTTGCTGGCGAGCGGGCCCTAAGGGATCACTTTTCGCGCATCGGGGCCTCGGAAGTGACTGTGCAGACGACGATTCACGGCTATAGGGTGCGACGTTCAATCGTTTCCAACCGCCAGCCTAAAGTAAGTCTCATCATTCCAACGCGGGATCGCGTAGAGCTATTGCGCATGTGCGTAAATAGCATCTTGCAGAAGACAAAGTATTCCAATTACGAAATTATCGTTGTCGACAACCAATCTGTTGAGCCGGCAACTCACGCGTATTTTGAGCAACTGCGTGATGAATCGAGAGTGCGCATCTTTTCTTACGATGCACCATTCAACTATTCTGCTATGAACAACGCAGCCGTTGAATCGTCTGACGGAAAGATCGTTGGGTTAGTCAACAACGACATCGAGGTCATCAACGAGGATTGGCTATGTGAAATGGTCAGCCAGGTAGCTCGTCCTGAAGTTGGCGTGGTTGGGGCGATGCTTTATTACCCCGACGACACAATTCAACACGCCGGGGTCATTCTAGGCGTGGGCGGGGTGGCAAATCACGCTTATGTTGGGATGCCCAAACATTACGCGGGACAAATGGCACGTGCTGCGCTAGTGCAAAATCTCTCAGCAGTAACGGCTGCATGTTTGCTCATACGCCGTGAAACTTATGACGCTGTCAAAGGCCTCGATCCTCTTCTGCAAGTGGCATTTAATGACGTGGACCTTTGTTTGCGCGTACGTGAGCTTGGTCTACGTAACGTATGGACGCCATTTGCTGAACTTTATCACCACGAGTCTGCAAGTCGCGGCATAGAGGACACTCCGGAAAAAAAGGAGCGCTTTATGCGCGAGGTCATGTTCATGACCGAGCGTTGGGGTGCCCAGCTTCTAAAAGATCCGGCTTACAACCCGAACCTAACGGTGGACGATACAAGTTTTGCCTTGGCGGCCTACCCGCGCGTGGCGCCATTGGTGGACATTGCTTTGGGCAAAGCCTCATTGCTGGATAAATA
>OUNK010002654.1_pt1 | contig 53567 bp, 37 predicted proteins | sample 1755341 | NCBI WGS metagenome assembly OUNK01 (sample SAMEA3914788, study PRJEB12502) | metagenome | biome: forest; material: soil | place: Canada | collected 2011-07-03 | depth 0.1 m | reverse complement strand
CCAGTTGTAGGTCGAGTTATCGGTCGAAAGGCCGGCGACGGTGGCGGAGCCGGAGCCGACGTTGGTGCGCGGCATGGAGGCGCCGGGAGTGCCGCCGGAGGTCTTTAGCGAGAGGGCGATGACGGTGTTGGCGTCGATGGCCGAGCTGGTGATGGTGGCCGTGCCGGAGGAGAGGGTGACGGTTCCGGCCAGGGCATTGGTCCCGCTCTTGATCAGGAGCGGGTAGTTGAGCTTCACCGTCCCCGGATTTCCTGACGTGACTTGAAGGGCCTGATTCGATGAGTTCGCCACGTCTACGATTTCGAATGTTCCTGTCTCCGCCTGCGTCACCCATGCGACCGTATTCCCGTATTCGTAGTCGATGGCGGCTCCCCCGCTGCCGGTGCTCCCGAGGGTCAGGATGGCGTAGGTATTGAGCGTGTTGACCATCGAAATCTGGCTTCCGGCCACGCCGAAATTGCCTTCCACATAGGTTCCGGAACCTGCGGCGCCCAGGAAGACGTTTCCTCCTCCCGCGCCGATATTGACCGAGGAGGCGATGTTGTGGGCGATATAGACGTCGTTGGCGGGGGCGACCGCTTCGAGATATAGATTTCCCGAGCCGTCGTCGATGACGTTGGAATGGCCGGACACCAGGGAGTTGTTCGTGCCCACCCAGATGCCCGACCCGCTCGAGGTGAAGTATCCGCCGGGAGAGGTCACGCTTCCGCCAAAGGTTCCATTCCCACCGATGTTCAAGCCTCCGACCGAAACCACGTCGGAGGTGTAGAGGGCGGGTGCGCCGACCGATCCGCCTTGGGCCATGAGGGCGCTCTGGAGGCTATGGGCCAGGCGGGCGTGGGCCGCCGCCGTGGGATGGATGCCGTCGCTGAAGATGGCGGGGTTGGTCGGATCGGTCAGGACCGAGTTGGCGTCCCAGAGGAGATTGTAGGGGATGAGTCCGGCGCGGATCGCCTCGTTATAGGTTTTTTGGGCGGTGTAGGTGGTGGGGGCGTTGGAGCTGGGGAGGATCGTCGCCAGGACGATGGTGAAGCCGTCCGCTTGGGCCTGGGTGATGTAGGCAGTGGCATCGGAGATCATCTGCGCGCCGGTCCGACCGGTGAAGGCGTCGTTGATGCCGATCATGAGGACGAGGTAGGCCTGGGCGCCGCCGTCGCCGCCGTTGGCGGTGGGGCGGTGCGGCTGGACGTGGGCGGCGTAGTCGCCGGCGATGTTGGCGATGGTCCATCCGGGGACGCCGACGTTGCGGGTGAGGGCGCCGTCGCAGAAGGGGAGGGTGGCGAAGACGGCTTGGAAACACTGCGTCGTCGGCGAGGAAAGGTATTGGCCGTAGGTGATCGAATCGCCGACGAAGAGGTAGGAGGCGCCCGCGCCGCCGGTCAATTTCGCCGGGGACAACGAGGCCAGCCAGGCGGGGTTGTTATAGCTGCCGCTCGCCAGCAGGAGCGGATCGGTAATGCCGTAGGCCGCCAGGGTGGTCGGCACGCCGCTCAAGTCCGACCAGGGGAGGGAACCGTTGAAGGAAGCCGCGGAGACGGTTCCGGCGTTGGTGATGTTGTGGCCGCCCATCGGAAGATCGGAGGCGGCGGGCTTCGTGAAGAGCTGCTGGGCCGGCGCCGCCAGGGGAAGGAGGAGCAGTGCGGCGCAGGCGGCAAGCTGGGAAAGGACGTTCATGGGCCGAAGGTATCGGGCCCGGCCTCCGGCGTCGTGGAGGGAGGAGGTGGAAGGGACGGAAGGCCCTCTCCCTCGGTGGGAAGCAGTCCTTAAGGCGCGGCGTCCCCGCTCTGCGGGGTGGCCCCTTCGGAAATCTGAAAGGAGGGAACGACGTCGGCGGTGAGGGCCTTCATCATGGCCAGGGTCTCAGGGGCCGATTTCCCGGCGGGATCGATGCTGCCGGAGATCGCCGAGTTCACGATGACGTAGGCCCACCGGTGATTGCGGTGGTGGACCACCCGGTCCCAACTCGTGAGCCAGATGCGCCGCCAGTGGTAAGGCGTGGTTTCTCCATCGCCCACGAACCAGTACATGTAATAGGCAAGGAGCTCCTTCTGTCCCCCGCCCGGCAGCGGTTCGGGGCGGCTCAGGGTCAGGTTGGTCGCCTTCAGGATGTGGCCGGAATGGAGCGGGATCGAGACGACTTCGCTGGCGCGGATGGTCCAGCCCTGGGCCGGCAGGCAGATTTCCGGGCGGTGGATGCTCCGCTTTTCGGCGCCCGCGAGGACGATCGAGCAGACGATGTTGTCGCCGGAGGCCGATTCATAGCTCTTGCGCACCAGGGAGGTGTCGGGGGGGAGCATGAGTTTCTCGGCGGGGGCCATCCCTTGGGAGGTTCCCCACCAATCTCCGATCCGATAGGGGAGATCCATCACCACTCCGGCGACGGTGCCGGAGCTCGGCGGGACGGTCAGCAGGCAGATCCCCATGGTGATCGCGCTCATCAGGCAGAAAACGAGGGCCCGCCTCAGTGCCGAGGTCGAGGTGGGAGCGGAAGACGACCCTTCCCGTGGAACGACGGGGGCCGCGCGCTGGGTCATGGCGTGAGCTTAGCTGGCGTAAAAAGCAATCGCAAGCCCGCTGACGGGAGAGGCCGCTAACAGGCTCTAAATTTCCCGGATCAGTTCGAGTTGATCCCGCAGGTCCCCCAGCTGCTCCTGCCAGTAGCTCTCCGTGCCGAAGTGCTCGAAGCGGCGGGGGAAGGCGGGATCGCTCCACCGCTTGGCGATCCAGGCGCTGAAGTGGACGAAGCGGAGGGCCCGCAGCGGCTCGATCAGGCGGGCGGAACGGCGGTCGAGGTCGCGCATTTCCTCATATCCCTGGCAGAGGATTTCCCGCCGCTCGACCGATTCCTCGTCCCGTCCCGGGACGATCAGCCAGAGATCCTGAATGGGCGGCCCGACCACCATGTCGTCGAAATCGACCCAGAACGGGCCGTGCTCCTCGCTCCAGATCAGGTTTCCCAGATGGCAATCGCCGTGGATCCGCTGGACGGTGGCCTCCTCGAAGAGCGGCTCGGAGAGTTCGCAGATCTCCTCCACGGTCTCGGCGTAGGCTTCCTCGATCCGTTCCGGAAGCGCCTCGCTCTCCAGAAGGAAATCGAGGTTCCGGTAGCCGTAGGTCTCCAGGTCGAGGCGGACCCGGTGGGGGGCGTCCCGCTCGGCGCCGACGTTGTGGAGGCGGGCCAATTGCCTGCCGACGCGGAGCAGTTGCTCCGGGTTCATCTCGTCGGGATGGCGGCCGCCGACCTTGGGGAAGACGGTGAACCAGACTTCGGTGCCCGGGGCGTTCTGGAGCGTCGAGCCGTCGGGAAAGCGGAGCGGCGCCACCACCGGGACATCGCCCGCCTGGAGATCGAGGAGGAAGCGGTGCTCCTCGAGGATCTGTTCCCGGCTCCAGCGGCCGGGCCGGTAGAATTTGACCACCCGCGATTTCTCGCTCGGGCTCTTCAGGGCGGCGGAATCGGGCACTTCGATCTCCACCTCGTAGACCCGGTTCTCCATGCTGTTCAGGGCCATCGAGCGGCCCGTGCAGCGGACGCCGATCCGTTCCGCCGCCTCGATGATCCGGTCCGGAGTCAGCTCGTAGAAGAATTCGGTTTCCTTGTCCCCCCAGGCGGAGGCGGCGTGCGGTTCGGTCACGCGGGGAGGGTAACGGCTTTTTCCCGCCCCGCCTATGTCCAAAGTGGCAGACCTCCCAAAGGTTGCTTGACGTTCGGCGATACGCTTCGACCCCCGCGAGATGGCCGCCTCCACCGGAACCAAGCGCATCGTCTTCTTCGGGCTTCCCCCCATCCGGGAGATCGATCTGATCGGCGCGATCGATGTCTTCGTCACGGCCAACCAGATCTCGGGAGGAAAGCCCCTTTACGAGCTCAAGGTGATCAGCGCCGAGACGGGACGAGGTAGCCGAGGCAATCGAGGCAGCCGGATCGCGGGGATGTTCGGCCTCTCCCTCTCCTGCGATGGCGATTACCGTTCCTTCCGCGGCGAAATCGACACCCTGCTCGTCCCCGGCGGGCGGGGAGTGGAGGAAAAGACGGCCGCTCCCGCCGCGATCCGATGGCTGCGGAAGGCGGTTGCGGAAGGCGGTTGCGGAAAGACGACATTCTTTTCTCCTAAAGTGCATCGGCAGATATGCCGATGGGTTTCCTCGACTCCTCTCCCCCAAATAGGGAGGGCAATCGCAGGCATAGGATTAGAATGGAGTCGGCATTTAAGGGGGCGCAGAAGTACCTCAAAAGCCCCTTTTTGCAAGTACGGCGCCCATATCGAAAGGGCGAAGAGACCTAGTTTTTTGATCCTGCCAGAGACTGAGTCCAAAAAATCACTCGGTGTGCCTGCTCCTTCACTCGCACCCAGCGGGCGTGCTCAATGAGTAGCGCGTCTCGGTTGAGGAGCTTCGGAAGTGGCTTATCGCCATGGGGATCGGGCTTCACACGAGAAGACTATCCCTCCACCTCCCAATATTCACCACCTGGTTTTCAAAAGCCCGTGTCTAAACAATTTGGGCCTGTGTCTAATGAATAGGGTGTCCGGCTGTCTAATCAATCAGGGCTGCTGACACTGACACGAAAAGTCCAAAACATGGAAAGAGTGGGCAGAACAGGATTCGAACCTGCCTCTTGTCTTTACGGGATCAAGAACTTACAGCGCCTGACTCACAAATAGACTCACAAAGGTTGGAGGAGCACCCTGATTTACACCGTGTCATCGCCGCGTGGGCAAACCTGCCTGTCTCGCTGCGAACAGCTATCCTGTCGATTGTTGCCGCAGTTCCGGAAGGCAGAGCAACTTGAGCATGGCTCCTCAAAATTTCAGTCGATCCGTCGAAAAATTCCTTTAACTCGAACCCCCGAATAGTGGATGGATATGCTTGCTGTGATGGATTGATGCAGAAGCGAAAAGACCAGCGCATTGCGTTCGAACGGCACATTCCTGACATTCAGGGAGATAAATATTTTTCCAATCGGAAATGGATTTTCGCGCATAGGACCAAAGAGAACGGGGTAGAAGGCAAAGCGGATGGTTGTAAATCGAGGTTCGCATCCCTGCCATTCGAAGTTCGGTGATGGCTTCCTCCAAGGCAGGGGCGTATTCGGTGGGATCGATCCAAAGCGCGTTCCAGTTCGTCCGAGCAAAACCCATTGGCTCGATTCCCATTAAAGTCACATGGGCTACAAATGGGAGATTTCGACGAATGAATCTCGCGGTTTGCACCATCCGATCCACCGTTTGTTGGTGAATCACGAAACGAATTTCAATGGGTTGCCGCACTCTCCCGAGATTCACCAAGCCCTCCATCGTTTCCTCAAAGGCTCCTGAGGCTTGGACGACAAAGTCGTGTTGAGTCGCTGTATCGGCGTAAAGGGGAATTCCAATCATGAAGTCTGGATGCCCGACTTCTGCAATCTCTTTGGCTAGATTCAGATAGCGAAATAATCGTCCATTACTGAGCATGTGGAGCGAGGTGGCGGGAAGATGCTCTTTGACGCTTTGGACGAGTTTCAGAACCCCAGGGAAGTTCAATGTTGGCTCGCCGCCGGTAATGCATAGCTCGGGAGTTTCGCGAGCCATTAGCGGAATGGCCTCCAATAGGTCATTCAGCAAATAGCCATCGTCAATTTCACGTGGCGGTTGAGAGCACATGACACACCGGCTGTTACACCGCTCCGTAAGAAAAAGCACGTTGTGTGGAGAACTCTTTCTATAGATGACGCGAATGAAGCCGTTGGCACCATCGAGTCGAATAATGTCTCCCGATTGCAGATAACCTAATTCGGGGGGCAGAAGAACCGCGTCTCGATAGGCAGTTCGAGACAGTACGGCCCCAAAATTGATTCCATGAGTAGGTCTTTCCCCATTATTTAATAACAAGGCTATGTGATGCGGTGCGATTGGGGCCGATTCGGACGAGAGGCCGATCCTTAGGACGCGACTAGACAAGGGAGCCGCCTTCGGAATCCGGGCCGTTAACGAGATGGCACCCATGATTGAAGAGTTCGGAATACGGAGGGGGTTTCCAACAACTCAATTAAGTGATGGAAAACTCCCATTTGGCGGTGGCAAAAGGCGCTGGTGGGACGATGGCCGACAAGATCCCCCTGTGTTCGATGGTGAAAAACGGGATCACTTCCACACCAAGGTTGAAAGGCACACTCGGAACAACAAGGTGTCCCCTCGGTCATCGTGTCGGAAAGCATTGGCAGCACCTTCTCAATCAGTTCCGGATACGAACTATCGCGCACATGACCGAGGCGAAAGGTCGTATCCTCCATTTCGGCGAGCATACGACCTTCGTCAGAGGCGTAAATGGAGCCATCGTAGTTGTAAGCCAGGACACTAAGCCCCAAGCCTGCCGGACTCTGCAGGTCCACATAGCCGTCTGCATAGGGAGTCAGCATGCGGCGCAATAGAAGCGTTGTATAAGTTTCCCGAAGGAAGATGCCCTGCTGATTGAGACTCAAGATGTGGGCCAGCCCACGTTGATAAAACTCGAGAAATTGTGTTCCCTCATAGCCGATCCGGGTAGCTGTCTTCACCGCGAAACCATAAGGACTGATGGGACGAAGAAAGATTTCGGTAAATCCGAGTCGAACGTATTCGTCAATGATCGCTTCCGGTTGGTCCAGGCTGGCCTGGGTGGTCGTCATTAGCGCGGCCACCGCATGACGTCCGAGCCTTTTTCGAATTCGCTCAATGCCCTCGACAGCTTTGGCATGGCTATCGCGACCGGGACGCGGACGATTTTCATTGTGTAACAGGGCCGGACCATCGAGCGAGGTTGAAAAAAGAATTCCGTGAAGAAGGCAGAAATCGAGCATTTCTTCCGTTAGACAAGCGAGGTTGGACGTGATGACGAATTGGACTTGTCGGCCATCTTTTCGTTCCTGTACCCGATGGACGATATATTGGATGAGGGGAAAATTGAGAAGAGGTTCACCTCCCTGAAATTCCACCTTCAGATGAAGTGAGGGACTTTCCAACATCAGATCAATGGCCCGGTCGGCTGTCTCCTCTGTCATGTCGAACGAGGTCCGATCTTCTGAGGCTCTCGATACTTGGCAGTAGTGGCAGGAATGCTCGCATCGGAGAGTGACCACGAAGAGGTGAAGGGCCGTCAGATTCGGTCGCCGAGCCTGCTTGGTTCGATATTTTGCCGCCAGCAGATGAAGAGGGCTTGTGGCTCCATTGTCCGCCACGAAATGATGCGCGTTCAAATCGCAATACAGTTCTTCCGAAAGGGAAACCTGATGAGCCAGTAGCCTTTGGAGATCTTTTGCAGCCAAAATATAGTATTCTCCAACAAGATTTGTCAGGAGATAGCGTTCCGCCTTAAGCCGCTTGAATCGGAATGGAAGAAGCTGGTAGCCGGACGATTGAAACGCCTTGACCGGCTTAAAGCTGGAGTGCAGCCGGGGAGACTCGATCATGGGGGCGTCATTGGCCCTCTGAAGCGTGTGATGCTTCCGAACCGATCAGGTCCATTTTGGAGAGGGCATGAGCTAGGATCAAATTCCGCACGGATTCTGTTTCTCGGGCCACCTGCTCTCGTAAAGTCTGGTCGAGAAGTTCGTTTAAGAACATTCCTCGTAGTTTGTTCCAATCTTCTGGCCCTTGCTTTGAAGTGAAAACGACTTCCGCTTCGGTTTCGCCGGAAGATCGGATTTCGACGAAACAGTTTTTGGTAAATGGCATGACCGTCTTTTGAAGAACGGAGCGGCTATAAAAATTGAGATCGATGCGGAGATGCAGGCTGATCACTCCCTCTTGAGACTTTTCGGACATACGGTTAGGGTCCGGTGGATGTCGAAGGAGAGGATGCGGGAGGAGTGGCAATGCTGCTACCATTCGAAGTCGAAGATGAGCCGGTGGGTGCGGCTGGAGGGTTCGGATCAGGAGGTGGCGTAGGAGCATCAATGAGCGCCTGAGCGCTGACTATATTTCCAATATTGGTAAAGTTTGATGGAACTTCGGCCTGACCGTCATGAAAGGAAACCAGCAATTTGGCCCCTTCTACTTTTAACACAGCAACCCAAGAACCGGCGGGAGCATCGAACGTGCCGGTCGCTTTGCCGTCGATCATTAGCGTAAAGGTGTAAGAAACCCGGAGCCGAACAAGTTTGGGCCATAATGCGGGAATTCGACTTAGCTTTTCCAGCATGTCTGGAGTGAAATCGACCGGCATTTCGGGAGTAGCGGGTGCCGGAGGTGGCGTCGAAGGGGAATAAACGGGTGGAGGGGAGTAAGTCGGCGGTGGTGTATAAGGAGCCGGACTAGGAGAGGGAGCAGGAGATGATGATGGATCGACGTCACCCGGATCGGTAGTTGACCCGGAAACGTGAGAGGAATGAGAAGAGTGCGAACTATGATCAGCTAGCAACATCCCATTGCTGCCGACATAAGGCTCGATCACCAAAGGAGGGATAGGAGATTCAGAATCTCGTCGGGGAGAAGAGGCGGAGGGTGTCGGAAGAGCTTCGGTGGTCGGCGTGCCTCGTGCTGTTGACGATCCGGAAAGCAATGCCATAGCAGCCGCTACTACTGATGAAACTGCTCTTGTCAGTTCTTTTCCCCCTGTAGTTTTCATCCCATCGCATTTAATACACCAAAGGGCTTATTGTTGGAATTGCAAAATCAGGAGAAGAAGTTGCGACCGTTCTATTAGATTTCGTCTGGGTTAAGCAGTTTTTTCACATTCTTTCCTCCGGTTTTTTTCATTCACATTCCATAGTTCATTTAAGTTAATTAAAAAGTTTTGATGGCCATAGCGGGCTCTGCCCGCGGTGGCGGGGACCGAAAGGTCCGCACTTTTGGCGGTCCGTTTTTCGTCCGCGAAAAATGGGCTCCAAAAGTGCTATCCTGTGTTTGGTGAAAAAACGCCATTCGTCGGCTGGATGCCCTTAAAGCTTGGGTTAATCGAGATTATTTAAGATCTGTAGAACAACCGACGAGGCATCTCGACATGCCTTGTGCGGACCCTCTATCTTGCGGGAATGCAGTTGCCCGGCGCGGAATTCGCCTACGTTCCCGAGAACAAGATTCGGGACTACCTCCTCTCCCCTTCCCATCCAGAGGGGCAGGCTAAGGCCCGGTTCTTTTTCGGTTACGGCTTCTCCCACACGGATGAAAACCTATTCGCGGCAGCCTTGCGCCACCATGTGTTGACTCATTCTGCAAGCTTGTCGAAGCGGAATCCCTATGGCATCGTGTACTCAGTCGATGGCCCTTTGACGAGCCCGGACGGGCGAAACCCGATGATTCGCTCGGTCTGGATCGTGGAAGAGGGATCGACCGCCCCCAGACTTATTACCGCCTATCCGATATGATTGCCGAGCATGACATGGTGGTTCTGACCACCCCCGTCGCCGAGCATTCCCTGGAAAAGGGAGATGTAGGGACTGTCGTGCAGATCTATCGCGGCGGGGAGGCCTACGAGGTCGAATTCCTGACGCTCGATGGACGGACGGCCGCTCTAGCTACCCTTTCGGCCGATCAGGTTCGCCACGTTGGTCGGCGGGATCTGTTCCACGTCCGAGAATTGGAAGCGGCCTGATTCGATCAGCCTTCATGCATGTGGGGCAAATGGGCCGATGCTCTCCCCGTAGTCCATCCGTTCCTGGTGGTCAGTAGAATTTGGGGATTTCCAGGACGCGTTTAAGTTTTTGGCATTTTCGGATCGGTACCATCCGATTTCGGCCTCGGAGCGTTCCCTTTCGACTTGGGCGATGTCGGGGGCTTTTCCTTGGCAAAGACCTCCACGGCCATCTTCAATCCCAACAAGGCTTTCGGAAAGCCGAGGTAAACGATGCACTGAATCATCACCTCAATGATTTCTTCCCGGGACCATCCCGCACGTCTCGCACCCTTGATCTCAGTTTGAAGGAAGCCGTCGCAATGCCCCAAGGCAACCAAGCTTGTCATGGCAATTAGCACCTTCGCCCTGTCATCAAGCGCCTCCCTGACACGAATCTCGCCAGCATTGAAAGAGACGAAATACTCGGCAAAATCGGGACTGATCCGCTTCAGTTCATCGATCGATTGCTCGCCATGTTCAGGATTGATTCGCAGCAGTTCCTTAAGACCTCGTTTATATTGTTCAGACATATGCGATCCTTTTGCTATCCTGGAATCCAAAAGCTCGTTTGCGGCGTAATGGCTTCAGGCATCCCTTCGACTTCCAGCTCGACCGTCGTCACTGGATGATCAGGCAAGGGTGTCGGGATATCCTCCAAATGGAGATGCTCCCCCTCTTGACGGAACCGAATGGAAATCCCTGTCGCCAGAAAGCGCGCCGCCGTCACTCGATTCTTCACCTCCGACCAACAAAAGGAACCGAGCGGATCGCATAGGAAATGGAGATAAATCCGATTCCCATTCACCGTCACTTTGGCTGTGTTGTTCCAAGAGAATGGAGTGCGGCCAGAATGGGGGAGAAACGCCTTATTTCTCTTCAGCCACGCCCCGCTCTCCTTGAGAATGCGGACTGACTCCTTCGGAATGGTTCCGTCAGCCTTCGGCCCAACGTTGAGGAGGAGATTCCCCCCCGCCGTGGATGTGGCAAGAAGGAGTTCGAGAATGGACTTGGGACTTTTATAATCGCTGTCTCCGGCGTGATATGCCCAGTTATTATTGAGGGTGAGGCAGGCTTCCCAAGCTTGGCCTGGAGGAGCGGGCCTTATCGCCTGTTCGCTGACATGAATATCATAGGGGGCACCGTTGCGCTCGGTAATTAGCATTTCCGGCTGAAGGCGCCGCAGTTCTTTGTTGGTTTCTGATCCGTCGAGATTTCCGGGGATGCAGCCGTCGTACCAAAGATAATCGATTTGGCCATAGCGGGTCATCAGTTCTCGAAGTTCGGCCCGATAATAGGCTATAAAGCGTTGCCGGGCCGCTTCGTCTTTCCAATCTCCATCGGACGGCCAGTCACGGAAGGTCGCGCCGGGATAATCAGGATGAACCCATGCAGCGGGGGAATAGTAGAATCCGATTCGAAGTCCGGCTTTGCGAACTGCTTCCACGAATGGGGCAATCAAATCTCGCTTGGGACCAAGCCGGGCCGCGTTGAAGGGATTAACTGTGCTGTCCCAAAGAGCGAAACCGTCGTGGTGGCGAGTGGTGAGAACGAGATAGCCCATCCCGGCTTCCTTAGCCAAGGCAACCCATGCCTCCGGATCGTAGCACTCTGCCTTCCACTCATCGACGTATCGAGTGCGATACACGTCGAAGGGAATTCTCTCTCGATTCAGAACCCACTCGCCTCGAGCGGCAACCGAATAGGCTCCCCAGTGGATGAACAGTCCGTATCGACTTTGATGGAACCAATCTAAGGATGGCATAGATAGAGAATTAGAGTCAGACTAGATTTTAGCGGTTTACGGGATAAGAGCTTTGACTCATTGGCTGGGGCGACCTTGTTAAAATAAAGTTCTGGAGGGCAACTCAATCTCCAGAAGAAAGTTAATGGAGACGAAATATTTCGGGAGCCTGAGAACACTGTCAACCGAAGATGGGCTTGATATGACGATCAAGGATGTTTTCCGTGACGTTCCTTGAAATCACTTGCTGGTTCGCTTTCAGCGCGTCTGTGTAACGGGATCCCATCTCGGCAGCAATCTTGAAGGAAACGTGAAGGAACTGCCGGAAATGAAGATTGTACTCTCGGCAAGCCGGCTCATGCCGTAATGCTGCGATATAGCGATCGGAATCCCAGGTGGCGACTTCGTCGGGCAAGGGGAGCCGGGCTGGATCGATATTAACCACCGGGGCGTATGGTTTCACCAATTCCTCAAATCGGCGGTAAGCTGAAATATAGATTGCGCGCGCGATTTGAAGGCCTTCCCCTCCAGATTCTGCGAGGCCAATCAGTTCCTCCAACCATGTCGTGCCCGCGGTCTTCACATGGACCCCTGCTCCATGCTTCTTGAGCAGCCGATTAATGATAGGATATATGGAAAATTTATCGCTCCCGGAATGAACGCTGAGTTTCAGGGTTGCGGGTAGCCCAAGCTCGTGGATTGCATAATGAACTACCGCAAGATTCTCATCAAACTCCCGCTCAAAAACGGCAAGATCGCCAACATAATCGACTCCCTTGTTGAAGCGGCCTGTAAACTTAGGCGCAATGGTTTGGACGGCGACCCCCTCTCGGGCCAACATTGCCAGAATGCAAAAAAGTTCAACCGGCGTTTGAGGCGCGTCGGTCTCGTCAACCGAAACCTCGGTGATAAAATTATCTCCTTTCCGTTCCGCGATATGGCGATAAACCCGACCCGCCTCTTGAATCGCCCAAAGGAACTTCATAGTGGCGGCGCGGACGGTTGTCTCTTCGAGCATAAGAGGGCAGGCGATACCGGAAACCGTAAGCCGACCAAAATAGGGACGCAGAGATTGGACAAATACATTAATGTCGGCATCCAGGGTCGCCTTACCCGTGTAGTCGGCAACGTCGATCGTAAAGAAGTCCGAAGTCTCGATAAAGCCGTCAACCGTCCCAAGATGGATGTGGTCAGCATCGACGTGATATTCCTCCGGCCAGCCCAAGGCGGCGACTGCCTCGTCCGCCTCCCTGCGGAGGCTCGAGGGCTGTGAACCGACGATGCCGTGCTCTCGATTCGACTTGTTCCAGACAGGAGTCAGTACAATGCCTTGCCGTTGCGCCTCGATTATCGCTCGAAGTTGGGCCTGCCCCTGATGGCCGAAGCGGTCCCCCATTCCCAAGGAATATTTAGCGATTGGTTTCATGCTAAGCGGATCAGATCATCAACTCGGACAGGTAGACCGGTCTCAAACGCCCGGTTCGCCGCAATACCGGTTAAGATCGAGCGGGCCCCGTCCAGATGACCTGCGGCGCGACCGTAAGGGTCATCTTTCTTTTTAGGGGCGAAAAGATCGTCGAGTAAGAGGAGATCGCCTCCTCCATGGCCCCCCTCTCCTTTGGGAATATCGACTTCATACGGCTTTTCCCAATGGGGGAAAACGGTGATTTTTTGAGTATGAGCCGCAGAGGCACCGATCGCCCCACTCCCCGCACTGACATATGATTTTTCAAGCTCGTCGAGTTCAATCCGTCCTTTCGTTCCATTGAAGGCAATTCGATATCCCTCCCAGGGAGAATAGGCATTCAGAGAATAGGAGAGCTGAGCCCCGCATCGATAGCGAACAACAAGGTTCATCGTGTCCTCGATATTGATCCCATCGCCGAAGACGTTCATATCTCTTAGGTAGGAATCCTCCTTTTCAACATCGAGATAGAGAGCTTTTAAATTGGAATCATTTGCCATGTTAAGAGCGAAGGGATCGCCTTCCGCCTCCGGAGAAGTGCCACGCAGGTAACGGTACTTCAGCCCACGCGCCTCAGCATTGACTTTCCCGTAGAAACCAAGACTTCCAAAACCGAACACTATTTCGGGAGAGCTGTTAAGCCACCAGTTAACAAGATCGAAGTGATGGGTCGACTTGTGAACCATCAAGCCCCCCGAATTCTTCTTGTCCCGATGCCAACGGCGGAAGTAATCGGCCCCATGAATCGTGTCGAGAAGCCATTCGAAGTGAATCGATTTCACTTCACCGATCGTTCCTAATTGAAGAAGTTCCTTTACCTTGGTCCGCGCGGGGGCGTAGCGGTAGTTGAAGGTGACACGCAGGGAACGTCCCGTCCGTTCCACGACATCGAGAATGGCGCGACACTTTTCCACATCGGTTGTCATCGGTTTCTCGGTGATTACATCGCAGCCGAGCTCCATGGCGCGAATGATGTAATCGTGGTGGGTTCGATCGATCGTGGTGACGATTACCGTATCGATCTTTTCCTTCTTCAGCATGCGCTCGAAATCATCGGCGGAATAGGATGGAATCGGTTCCACTCCAAACTGGGACCGAAAGAAGGTGTTGTAATAAGCCATCCGCCCAGGGTTGATATCGCATAGCGCCGCCAGGGTGCCGGAGGCAGAATGGGATTCGAGCAGTGCTAGGCTGAACATGATGGACCGGGAACCAGTTCCTACCAGGGCGTAACGCCTCCGCGTGGCCTCCGTCTTTGCTTTTTTCATGCCAATATTCTATAGAGAATAATGCAATTAGCTATAGCTTCTGCGCTCCTTTTCTTGACATTATCGCTCATTTTTTCAAATTATGAGCGTGCTGACTTATCTGGGCGATGGTCAGAGGCGTTACGACAAACAACCCTCGCAGATCCATCGGCGAACCGCCTGGGAGTTCCAGGCCGTGCTGAAGGGCAATATTGGTCTGCGATTGCCAAACGGAGCCGTCTATTTCCAACGCCGTCACCTGTGGTTATTTCCTCCCAATCATCCTCATGGGTGGGATGGTAAGGAAGGCACTGCCGAAGTCGCTGTATTTCACTTTCCTAATGTGCCGGAGATCCTTCGCAAGCAAGTTCAGGGAAGCGATTTCGTGGAAATGGCACTCGATGCCGCTCAATGCACTCGACTGCGCCGCCTTGCTCAAATGGCACGGAGCTACTGGAGGTATCCGAGCGCAGGAATGCTGCTTTGTCATGAGCATATCCTTCTGGAGTTGAGTCTTCTTTTCCTCGAATCCGAGCGGTCTCTCTCCCAAACTCCGATAAAGGCGCCCTCCGAGCCTATTGAACGTAGCCTTCTCTGGTTTTCTCAACGCATGGAGAGCGACCCCCGATTGGATGAGGTTGCGCGAGCGTCGGGAGTTTCTCCCGCTCATCTAAGACGGCTTTTTCATCAAACTTTCCAGATGTCCCCTAAAGCCTTATTCGACCAGCTTCGATTCCAAAGAGCGATACAGCTAATGTCCGATCCGCGCCTGAAGCTCGCGACTATCTCGCTCCAATGCGGGTTCAGCAGTGCCAGCGCCTTTTCCCGCGCCTTTAAGAATAAATTCGGGCGCAGTCCCGAGACTGCGCGAGCTTTGATTTAAAATTTTTTGAGCGTTTTTGACAACTTGTTTAATCAAAATTTATCGCTCTGCACTCAGATAAGCGCCAATTTCCTGAATTTTATCCTCCTGGATAATTAATGTTTTGAATCGAATTGGTGCCGCTTTGTTTAAATGGATTTGACCCCGCCAAATTTGATAAGTATACGTAGCAACTTAAAACTATAGAGAATTGAAATCGGATTTTCCAAGGCCGCCATCAGACTTTTAATACCAACGAGCTCATTTCAATTACAATGCCTCTTGCCGTTCTCCTGCTCGTCTGGGCCATATCGCTTATTTCTCTGCCTGCGATGACTGTCAATCTAGCACGCCCCTACGAGTCAAAACCCGCTTCTCCTCGCCCCCCCGGCTTGGCATTCTACGCCCCAGGCTGCGACGACTTTTTATTTGATGGAAAACAGGATCCTCAAATCGTCTGTGTTCCTTACCTGCGGGCCCTGAACCTTGAATGGACGCTGGCGCAAAACCGATTAATGACGCCTTTTCTATCCGGCAGAGGTCTGCCCCGGTTTGATAACAGCTTCGATCTCACATTGCCAGGAGACGGCCTCAAGCCCGGCTTTTACGATCTGCGTGTCACCATTCACTTTTCGGACACGGAAAAAATTGAGGGGATAACCACTTTCGGTTGGAAGGTCGATGAAATGCCGGTCTATCCGTTAAAACCGGATGACTTTGACATCTTCTGGAAGACGGCACTGCAAAAGATTGATGCGATACCGCCCAATCCCAAGTGGACTTTGGAAAAGACTCTCCTCGGCAAGGAAATCGACGCCTACAACATTGCTTCCGCCGCTCTTCCGGAAGATTACGATCCGGAAGGAAAGCGGACCGATGCCGTAGAAATCTATCGAGTCCATTTCACCTCCCATGACAATGTAACCATCGAAGGTTGGTTTACAAAGCCAGTCGGACCAGGGCCCTTTCCCGCGCTGCTAGTGCTGCCAGGCGCTGGCAATATTCCCCGCCCGGCGCCTGTGGAGCAGGCCCGCCACGGCTATGCGGCGCTCGATATTCAGGTTCATGGCAATCTGGTGGATGCTCCTGCATATGCTCCATTGCCCCCAGATAATGCTCCACGGGCCGAAGACCGCATCCATTACGACGTCTATCTGAATGCCCTGCAAGCCGCGCGGGTGCTGAAACTTCTGCCTGGGGTCGATTCCAACCGCATGGCCGTGCTAGGCGGGAGTCAGGGAGGACGTCTGACGATGGTCGTAGCAGCACTCGATCCTTCCTTTAAGGCAGCCATTGCCGCTATCACTCACTTTGCCTATATGCCTTGGCAGCATTGGGTGCAGCAGTGCAATACGAACAAGCAATCCGATGCTGATGGCTACCAGCCAGATCAAGCGAAGCCTGATGCTAATGATACCGATCGCTATTACGACGTGCTGAATTTCACCCCTTTAATCCGGTGTCCGGTGCTTATGAATTCAGGCCTGATCGATCCGACTTCTCCTCCGACCAGCATCTTCGCCCTCTATGATGCGCTCCCAGGAAAGAAGGAGCTCATTCCGCTTCCTAACACGGGCCACGATTGGTCCCCCGCCTTCGACCGCTATGCCTGGCGTTGGCTTGATCGAACCCTGACCGCACCCGCCGCGCCATGACACCTCTTAAACAAAATCAACCTATTCTCTTTATGAATTCTCCAATCGATTTCGGCGTACAGAGCTACTGCTTCCGCGAGACCAAAGACAATGTCGCTGTGGCAGGCAGAATTCGCGCCATCGGGCTCGACAAGGTGGAATTGTGCGGCGTCCATGCCGATTTTTCACGACCGAAAGACTTTATCGAAGTGGTGGAGACATATCGCAAAGAAGGGGTATCGATTGTCTCCTTCGGCGTCCAGACCTTTGTCGGGGCAGAGGAGGAACGGGCCTGGTTCGAATGCGCCGCCTTGGCGGGTGCCCGCCATATTTCGTGTCACTTCATGGTCGATTCTTATTTGACCGCCCTGCCGCGCGTTCAGCGGTGGAGCCGTGAATTCGGAGTGAGGGTAGGCATTCACTGTCATGGCGGCTACCGATTTGGAGGTTCGCCCGATGTTCTCGACCATCTCCTGGGACTAGGCGGTCCTGAGGTCGGCGTATGCATCGATACCGCCTGGGCCATGCAGATTGGACCTCGCCATGGGAATCCCGTGGAATGGGCCAAGAGGTATGCCGGGAGAATCTACGGCATCCATTTCAAGGACTTTGTCTTCGAGTCCAATGGCCAATGGAAAGACGTGGTGGTGGGAACCGGAACTCTCGATCTTCCCGCTTTCGCCCGCACGTTGCAGGAGAATGGTTTCGACGGCATATCGGTCATCGAATACGAGGCAAATCCCGAAAACCCCGATCCAGCTCTCAAGCAGTGCGTCGAGTCGATGCGGGCCGTCCTCGCTCGGTTATCTTAATCTTGGGACGCCCTTTCATGGCGGTCTCAGAAGACACGCTCCGCCGAACGTCCTCATCAGGCTCCCATGAGATGGCGTAGAATGTACCGATCGAGCGCCTCGTAGTCTCGGGCCTCGCGAAACTGCCGAACCAGATCGCGATCAAGTGCGCGGACCTTTTCCACTAGGAGCAAAAATATTTCCCGGCTAGTGGTGAGGTGTTGGGTAACAGGAGAACCGGCTTGGGTTCGCATGGCCTTGACATCGAGCCCGATGAATTCGCCGTTCCGACCATAGCCATTTTCTTCCAATATCCAGACTTGGTTGAAAGCGGCGCGAAGATTCGCGCTTCCGAAATTTTTATCCTGATCGTATTTCAGACCGTTCTGGTCGTTGAGGTGAACGCTGCCAAGCTTGCCATGCGCCAAGGCAAATGCCATTTCGTCACTCGGATCGAGGCCGGCCAACAACGCATGGGCGCTTTCGATCACTCCTTTGACCCGTCGGTGATCATCCGACGCATATGATAGGGCCACGGCGTGCCCAATAGTGGGGACATAGGCCTGATCGGTCGGCTCATTTGGCTTCGGCTCAATCCAGACTTCGATTTCCCGATCGTAAGCCAGCATGCGATTGAGGATTTCAAGAATCCTTTCGTAGGCCAGTCGTGCATCTTTGGCCTCTCGGATATAGGTCCCTTCGCGGCTCAGCCAAAGAACAATCGCGCGGCAGCCGATCGCACGGGCAATATCAATGGTTCTTTGCGTGCGCTCCCAAGCGTAAGCCCGATCTGAAGCACTGTTCGACGTATAGCCACCATCGACGGTTTGCCCAGCGAACCAAAGGCGGGGTGCCACAAATTCCGGCTGCAGACCTTCATTTTTCAACATCGTCGCCATTTCCCCCGCCTTACCCAATATCTGCTTTGGTGACAGGCCGTCGATTCCAGGCACGACATCGTCATCGTGGAACTGAACCCCTGTAAAGCCAAGGTTCCGATACAGGGCGAATTTTTTCTCGTGAGGATAGGTGGATCTGGTCTCTGGGCCGAAGGGGTCACCTCCTTCGCTGATATTCCAGGGTCCAAAGGAGAAGCGATAATCGGGAGGTGTATTCATGCTGAAAATGCTTATGGCAAAAAACCGGCATCGCCTCTACGTCCGAGGTCTCATCGACTTCGACTTTAGTCTCATTCATTACTTTTATTTAGGATTTTTAATGCGATAATAGTACATGCATGGCAGTCGTGAGCGAATTAACATCCCAGCCGGACAATCATTCCGCGTGCTTCGCTGGTCGAAACATGTCGGCGAGGTCGAATGTATTCTGAAACCAAATCGGGTCGAGCGAGTTTCGGGCGAAGGAGCGCATTGGCATTATCACAACGAGATGGAACTCACCCTCTTTCACGCCGGCGAAGGCACACGATTTGTGGGCGATCATATCGGACGCTTTTCAAAAGGAGAACTTGTGCTGCTCGGGGAAAAGCTCCCTCACTATTGGCATGCAACAGGCACATCCTCCGGCATCTCCCTCCAGTGGAGTTTCCCGCATGGGCATGCTCTTTGGGCCTTGCCGGAGACACTAGCTTTGCAAGATTTTTTTGAAAAAGCAGGCCGAGGTATTCGCTATATCGGGAGTGCGGCCCATGAAGCGGGAACATTCATGCAGGAGATCTCCGAAATGTCGGGCTCTGCAAGACTAGGTCGCCTACTGCAGCTTTTCGCCATGCTGGCCGCCGCCCCGGAATCCGGGCGAAACTTCCTGGCGGGTCGAGCATTTTCCCGTCCGAGCAAATTCACGCATCAGAACGCGGTAAAAAAGGTCGTCAGCCACCTTATCGCCAACTTTCGCAACGAGATCCGTCTAAGTGATGTCTTGGAAGTGGCGGGGATGAGCAAACCGACCTTTTCGCGTCAATTCAAGGCGCATGCTGGCAAGAGCTTCAGCGAGTTTGTTTCGCACCTTCGCCTACAGGCAGCCTGCCGAGATTTGGCAGAAACAGACCGCTCAATTCTCGATATCGCCCTCGCCAACGGCTTCAGCCAAGTTTCGTTTTTTAACCGGTTGTTTCGCCGCCTCCTCAAATGCAGTCCCTCCCAATACCGAGAACAACGCCGGCATCTTATCGATAGAACAGAGAGCAGAGAGCAACGGCGTAAATGATCTGATCTTCGCTGTATCTCCTCCCTCGCATCGGACCCTCCTTATTTGAGGACCGCTCTTTATTCAATTCCTATCACCCCCCATGGCCCAGTTTTCCGCATCAACGTTACTCAAGCAAAGATCTCTTCACGGGGGGTCCAAGTGCCGGATCTAAGGGATGCTATAATTGCTTGTTGGGCTGATAGACTTTCCAATGCCGATTCCAATGTGCTGCGCGGTTCAGCCACGCCCTTGCAGACGTCAAGAAAATGCAATGACTCTTCCACGATCCCAATATGTCCAGTGCTTGCCTCCTTTGGTGGCACCCAGACGCGAACCGGTTTCTTAGTGCTTGAATCAAAGTGAAAGCGCACATGTCCTGATCCATTCGGATCCCAATGCTCAATCTCAAACTTTCCCCGTGAGCCCACAATGCCAGTGCGGACATAGAAAGAAGCATGCGAATCCATGAAATCAAGGGTCACTCGGACTCCATTATCCAAATCGATCAGAACCGTTGCAGCATCCAAGGTGTCACGATCCTGTGGCCCCTCCAGAAGCTGCCGTCCGGAAGCAAAAACGCGCTTCCAAGGTCGACCCAATACATAAAGAAGCACATCCATGGAATGAATTGAACAATCTAGCAATGCCCCCCCCATGGTCTCCATTCGATTCTGCCAATGCCCCTTTTCAAGAATATACGAGGGAGAAAAGAACTGAATCCAGGCCCCACGCACCTCGCCAAAGTTGGCGTCACTTAAATGCTCGATGACATGGCGATAGATGGGGGCGTAATGCATTTGAAATCCGATCTCCACTTTTTTCCCGGCTTCGTCTCGGGCACGCAGCATGGCCTCTCCTTCCTTTAAGGTTCGGCACAGAGACTTGGCCACTAAGACATGGCAGCCTGCCTCCAGCGCTTGAATCGTCATGGAGGCGTGAAAGGGCACTGGCGTCATTACAAATACAGCATCCGGCTTTGCCTGCCGTAACATCTCTTGATAGTCGGTAAATTGGCCTGAGGGGGCTACTCCATAACTTTTGCCTACTTGGCGCAATAGGGAGGATGAGGCATCGCAAATTCCGACAGTCTCAACATCGGGTCGTCCTCGATAATGATCCAGATGCTCGACGCCATGGCGCAATCCAACGATAGCAATTCTTACAGAGTTTGATTTCATAAAAGCACTTCGAAGTGCATAACACCTTCATTATTGAATGGGACGATCACTTATCCTTAATAAGCTTCACCGGGCGAATCGGTTGATCGCTTATAAGAACCCAGATCTCTCTTCCCGTATGGATTACCACCTTCCCCTGAGGCTGCTCCTCATGCCGTTCTCAAGCGAAAAAGAAGAGAACGCCATCCCATCAGCCCTCCGGCAGCAAAGAGGAGCAGGCCGACAAGAGGCGGCTCCGGAACCGCGACAACATCGAGAGTAATGTCATCGCTATAACCACTCAGCGTACCATAATTGATTTGATAAACATTGTTTCCAAACGTCAAATCTGAACCGTCGGCATAGCCGCTAAAGAACCCACTGATACCCATCGTGGTTTCCGCCAAAGTCAAGATAGTCCCGGCGGAAAGAACGGCGCTTCCCAAATCGGTGCCCGAGAGGAGCGCCGTTCCGCTGCCGAGCGTCAGCGTTCCAGTGATGTTTAGGAGGTCGATCGTTGCGTTATTGCTGTTTAGGTCGAATGTTAATTTGGAGTTGCTAGAGAACGTGAGTGCTCCGGTGTTCATGGTGCCAATGGTTCCCTCAACGGCAGGCTGCACAATCGAGAGACCTGTCCCGGTGCCGCCACCAACCACAACAGAACTACTGACAGTGCCCGTGCCACCCAAAACGGCGTTACCGGCGGTGGTCGCGGCGACCGTCACCCCCGAGGTGGAGGAGAGACTCCCATTCACCAAGAGCGAGCCCACATTGACCACGGTCGCACCCGAGTAGGTGTTGGCATTGCTCAGAGTGAGCGCGCCAGTGCCGATCTTAGTTAGAGAACCAGTGACACCACTAAGGGTGCCGGAATAGGTTGTGTTCTGATTATTGTTCCCCACCGTGAGTGCTACCGAGCCAATGGCGAGCGATTCAGCCCCTTTGAGACCACCCAGCGTTGCGCTGGTCTCCGAGCCGAAGCTAAAAACGCCTCCCTGATTGTTGTAATTCAGGCTGCTGTCCTCGAGCGCCAGGGAGTTTCCCAAGGTGAGGGTTCCTCCATCGATGACCGTGTCACCGGTGAACGTGTTGACACCGCTCAGGGTAAGAACGGATGCAGTTCCTCCGGTGTTTTCAACGACGAGTCCTCCGTCAACGGTGGTTCCAAGGGTCGAAGCATGAGTCATAGCGCTGGCGATAGTGACACTCCCCTCGCTGTTCAGGTCGATGATCGCACCGCCAGCTTGAACGACTGTAATAACGCCGGAATCGATCTGCTTGGTACTTCCGCCCACACTTTGCAAAGTGCCCCCGTTAAAATTGAGGGTGCCGCTCTCACCGGCTGCTCCGAGGGAAATACGTTGGAATCCCAAGGTTCCGCCGTTGAGATTGATAGTACCGCTCCCGGTGCCATTTGAGGCATCGAGAGCTGCATTGATGTCTATCGTGCCGCCATTGATCGTCAAGGTTCCCGTGCCGGTCGATGCCCCAATCTCCGAAGTTGCAGATGCTGAGACAGTTCCCCCATTTAGGGTGAAAGTACCATTGCCGCCCCCGCCATCGGCGATATTAAGCGATCCAAGCGACAATGTTCCCCCACCCATGGTATAGCTACCCGTGCTCGCATTGCCGACGCTGAGGATACTCGTGGTAACGCTGCCGCCCGATTGGGTCACAATGCCCGTACTTCCGCTGGCAAATGCAAGGCGAAGCCTCCCAAAGGTCACCGTGGTCCCAGCAGCAATAGTCATCGTTCCCGTCTCCCCATTGACCTCGCCAATGTAGGTATAGCCCGAACCACCGCTCCCGACCAAATAGGTTCCCCCATCGAGGGCTAGCGTCCCCTGATAGATGGTGAGATTGCCACTGGCGGTGCTGCTGATCGTCCCCCCACCTGTGAGCGTCAATGTCCCAGTCGAACCCGCGCCGCTGTTCAGGAGCACAGGATCAGTCGTAGCGTTAAGTGTTCCGTTAAACGTGATTCCGCCCGTACCAACGTTGATGTAGGCGTCATTAGAGGTGCCGCTCAGGGTTGTGTTGATATCAATCGTCTGCAGATTACTCGAATTATTAACCAAGACGGGAGCGGAACTGCCCACGTTGCTGAGCGAAAGATTATTCCCAGTCAAGAGGAAGGCACCCGCCCCGCTTGCAAAGTTGATGGCTGCAAAGGTGCTCCCGGCCGTGTTGTTGTTGTTCGAGGTCGTCTGTGTCGTTCCAGCGAAGCTCAGCGTGGAGGTGGAACCTGGCAATCCTCCAGTCCAGTTTGCCGAGGTTTCCCAGTTATCATCGGCGCCACCGCCGTTCCAGGTCACAGTTTGTGCCGCCGAGCGAAAGACAAACCATCCAAGGATGCCTGTCCAGAAGACGAAAAAAAGCAAGGGGCGGTGCTGTATTTTCATAGATATATTGACTGATTTTAATATATACTATAGAGATTTATAGAGTCAATTGAAATTTTAGCAGCTTTTAAGACAAGTTCCCTTAAATTATTCATCCATGAGAATTACCCAAGTCGTCATTACAAGAGAACGAGAGGTTTCGCTGCAACATCTCGATTTGAACAGTGAAAACTTAGCCGAGAACGAGCTGCTCATCGAAACCGAGCGAAGCTTCATCAGTGCCGGCACCGAACTGGCAAATTACACGGCGACCGATCCCGCCGTCCATCGTCGCGGAAGCTGGTGCAGCTATCCTTGGAAACCGGGCTATGCCAATGTCGGCATGGTCCTGGAAGCAGGAGCGGCGCATCGAAACCTAATCGGCCGCCGCGTCTATACGCATGGCGCTCACGCCTCGACGCATCGTTATGCCACCAACGCGCGCACCAAGTTGATCGCTCCCGTGCCAGATGGACTTTCATCCGATGAGGCAGTTGCCACGCGCATGGCGATGGTGGCCATGGCCGGTCTTGACGCCTCCAAGCCACAATATATCCGCTGGGTGGTCGTAATCGGCCTCGGCATGGTGGGCAATCTCGCCGCCCAACTCTTCCGGCTCACGGGAGCCCAAGTCATCGGGGTCGATCCAAGTGAAAGGCGGCGCCAAATGGCGCGGGAATGCGGCATCGACCACGTCGTTTTTGGCACCGAGGAAGAAATTGCTGAACAAATTCGTTCCCTCACTGGGAATCGCGGCGCGGATGTAACGGTTGACGCAGTAGGCCACAGCTCCGTCGCGCTCCAAGCAGTGCGCTTAGCCGCGGACGGCGGAGAAGTCATTGTGCTCGGCACGCCGCGGACCAAGGTGTCTGGAGACCTGACCGAAATCTTCGCAACCGCCCACCTGCGCTGGGTCACGATCAAAGGGGTCCTGGAATGGAATATCCCAACGGAAGGGCTGCTGCCGCAGGATTATAGCCAGCGAAAAAAGCTGGACGCTCTCTTCCGCTGGATCGGAGAGGGACGGCTCAATTTAAAACCGATGCTGACGCACAGGTTGCTGCCCGAAGAAATCAAAGCCGCTTATGAAGGCCTTCTTCACAAAAAGGAGGAATATGTCGGCGTGATTCTAAAATGGAAAGACCACTGCATGAAGAATCAATAGGATTCCAGATGATAAATGAGAACTGCTCGGGCGACCCGATGATCTCTATCCCCCATCATTTGCCAAACCGTCTAGCAATTTGCTTCTACGACTGGAATGGATTCATTGCCTCTCATTCTGACGAAACCTTCAGGCGACTTGGAAAGAGCTGTACATGAGACGAAAGAGCGGAGCTTCGATTGCATTCGAGCCAATACGCAATTGAACCGTCAAACTTTAAATTAGCCTTTCCAGCAATCCATCGAAGTTTATATGACCAAGACATCTCTCCTGTGTCGCAAGAAATTTAAAAGAGGCGCCGCAATGGCATTTGCGCTCCTTGCGCTGACGGGAATCTCTTCTCCACTGAAAGCGCAAACCGCCGATCCAAATCCGGTTCCAAAGCAAATTTTTGTCCACTACATGGGATGCTATCCTCCCGGAATCGGGACCATGAATCCGGCCCGGCAAAGGCAGGATCAGAGTCGTTTCATTCCCGATGGACCGACATTCCTTGACCGGGACGGAGGACGGGTTCGGGATCGATCTCTCTTTCCTGATGACTATCAGGGCACATTGGATGATGCCATCGATCACGAAATGAGATGGGCGGTGCGGATGGGCATCGACGGCTTCGCCATCGATGTCTTGGCGGGCAGGCAGACGGCCCTCGACACGCTCGACGCCATGTTCCGCGTCGCGGAGGCAAAGAAATATCCCATCGAAATCACTTTCTGCCTCGACGATCCTACTCTGAACCTCGATGCCGTCCGTTATCTCATCACCCATCATGGGCAGAGCCCGAATCTGGCGCGTCGCAATGGAAAGATCTTTTTCGCCGGGTATCGAAGCCAACGATTGGGAATGCGGTTTCATTCCGAGCTACCGGCTTCGGCCTGGACAGGGGCGGAAGGTGCCGAAGCATGCGGAGAGGCAGTCACGGAATTGGAGAAAATCGCCGGGGAGCCCATCGACGTAATGTTCGACCTCAACGGAGTCAATGCCGTGCAAGAAGCGCCTCCTGCCGCGGCGGATCCGTCTTTCTGGACGCCGTTCATGACCGAATTGGCAAAGAAATTCGGGGTGGTCGGGGGCTTTTTTTGGGGTGGACCAATCTATGATGCCGCGGCCCAGGCTGCCCACGCCGCCGGCATGGACTGGGCGGAACCGATCTGGTGCCAGTATGAAAACCGCTGGACCCTAGGTATTCGCATGAAGGGCGCTACCGACGTTCTCCTGGAACGCTGGGCTGCCGCCATGAAAAACGATGCGACCGTGATCGAGGTGGCAACGTGGAACGATTATACCGAGAGCACTAATATTGCCCCGGGCGTTGAGACCGGCTATGCCTATTCCGGCCTGATGCGGGAAATGATCGCCCGCTGGAAGACCGGTCACTTCCCCGAACCCGACCAGGACCGGGTCTATGTCTTTTATCCCCCCTATCCGAAAGGAAGCCGGGTCTATCCCTACCGGGAATATGCGCCCGAAATGTCGGGCATGCTGGAAGTGGTGAGCATCCTCTCCCAGCCCGCCACCATCAGGTTGCCGGGGCGGAACGAAAGCTGGGATGCGCCCGCCGGGCTTTCGGTGAAAAAATTCGATCCGTCACCGGGCCCGGTTTCCGCCTCAGTGATTCGCGACGGGAAAACCGTTCTTTCCTTCACCGCCCGGGAACCGATCACCGACCGTCCCTACCGGGCGCAGCATTCCTATGTCGGCTACAGCAGCGACGACGCGCGGTGGTGGAAGGAGGATTTTGGCGACGCGTCTCCACCCGCAGCCGACTATGCCGCAGCGGATGACGGCACTCCCAACTGGTTTCAGCGACTCCGACCCGCGCTGCTGCCCAGCGATTCGCAAACGACCTATGCCCAATATAAGGCTCATGCCGACGCGCTGGTTCACGGTGGCGTTCCGCCCGCCCCTGGAACGATCTGGGATCTCTTGCAAAATCCGTGGGGTGTAAGCTTCAATCCTGAAACCGATCCGGCAGGCCGGGAAGTCTGGAACTACCTCTACCAGGACACGGCGGAATCATGGAAACCGCTGGCGTGGATCAAACCCTATCCCCCATTGGTCGGCGTTTCGATGGAGATTGTGCACCGCTCGATCACTTCGAACTCTCTCGATCCCAACTCTAATACCCCCTCGGAAGGCGACGTGATTTACCAATGGCAGCGATCCACTCCGACGTCGACCGAGATCCACAGCGATATTCAATTCCACCCGGTCAAGGATCATGCGGTGGCTGTCTCATGGACCTCTCCAGTCGATGGGACATTCCATGTCTCATTGGCGGCTGAAGCCCCCTCGGGCTCCAAAGGCGGCGGGCTCGTTCTGGCCGATTCCTCCGGCAACATTCTCTGGCGAGGTGCGGTCGATCCCTCGACGCCTGTTTCCACCGAGACATCGGTTCCCATGAAACAGGGCGAACGTCTCTTGCTTCAAACCGACGAAGGCAAAATCACGCCAGTGAATCTGACCCGCTTTACCGTCGAGTGGAAAGCGGTCCCTTAAGCGAGAAATTGAATTTTATCGGTGCCTGGATAATCGAGCAATAGAGGACGGACTCCTGATCGCCCCCCATACCCATCCATTAACCGAGACTTTTCACTGGTCCGGATTTTCGGACCTTCATTCACTTCGCTCGGAAAGCATCTAAAACTATGAAAAAAAATCGACTTCAAAAATTTGTGCCGGCGAGGACTCATGAGGGTTTCGATTGGGAGAGTTTTCATCGCGTTGCTCGATAAAATGAAAGGCGTATCCACTCCAATCCCCTTCCCATGCCGATGATGTTCCAAGCGTATCTTCTGCTCTTTGTTTGCCTGGGGGCCTTTGCTATTCCGACGCTGCGGGCGGATTCAGTCATTCATGACAAGGACCGCATTGCTTTTTGTGGCGACAGCATCACTGGCCAGGGAGCAAAGGCCGGACCTGACGGGTGGGTCGGATTGATCGAGGAAGGGTTGGCTATCGCTCATCCAAGCGGGGGGCAGACGCTGACCGCCCTCGGCGGCAGTGGCTCGACCGTACAGGCATGGCTCAATTTCGAAAAGAGAAGCCGGGATGAGGCCGTTTTTCTAGACATTCCCGATGTCGATATCAAGACAACGCTGGATGGTGGGGCGGACGTCCTGATCTTCATGCTGGGAATGAATGATCTACTGGCACCCTCGATAAAAGATAGTCCTGCCGATTTCGACGCTTGGGCTTCCCGTTATCATGACCTAATCGAAGCGTGTAAGGCACGGGCGCACCCCCGGGTAATTGCCCTGGCTACGATTACGCCGTGCACGGAGGATCTCAATTCGCCGAAAAACCGGGTAGAGGCGCAGCTCAACATTCGGCTCGCCGCGCTTGCCAAGGAAGAGGGGGCGATTGTCCTGCCCACACACGAGGCCATGGTGGAGTTGTTGGAGAAGGGGCGGAATTCCCGCTTCGACTTCCACGTCACGAGGGATTTTGTCCATCCGGCACCGGTCGGACACTTGGCAATCGCGGTGGGCATGCTCCGGGGATTGGGCGAGAACGATGCTGCCCAGCAGCTATTGGACAAGCATCTCGCGCATTTCATGCCTCCCGCCACCGATCTGCCCACGCTCTCCTATACTCTGAGAAGTCTCACGGATTCTGCGGATGAGGCCAGGCAACACCTTACGATTCACTATCAATGGACTTCTCCGGCGACTTCGACCGAGGTACCAGTCGTCACGCCGACGGTCCCCGATGGATGGGAAATCACACCGGCAAACCAAACGGGGGAGAGCGGCGACTTCGATGTCGTCGGACCGCTAGACCATCTGATGAACATGGTCCGACTTGATGCCGCAACAAGCACCCTCAGGCGCCAAATCGAGATTGGCATTCCGGCTGGTTGGCGTATCGCGGTGGGGGGCGGGAATGCTCTCGGTTGGACCAAAAATACAATCTATGACCCTGTTCAGGATCAGGAGCCATTGGATCAGGAGTTAAATCAGGATAGCACATGGCTATTGCCTATTCCATTTCCTTTCGGTCAAGCAGCCGCGCGGCCCTGGCAGTGTTACATCGCAAGCATTGATTTTACGGGAAAGGGTATTCCCGACAGCGTCGATATGGCGGCTGTGACTTTCTTTAAATATCATGATCTTGCCTATGGCGCCCGCTGGATCTACAGCGATAAGAACCGTCTGGTTCAAATCATGACCAATACGCAGGCATTCGCGGGAACATTTGGTCTTAAGGTTTGGCTCAATGAGGATCTTCTTTGCAATGACCCAGGCAAGAAAGTGACGGTGGAAGGTCACTTGCGTCATGGTTGGAATCGCCTCTGGTTCAAGTCGTCTTTCATCCAATGGCAATGGGAATTCTCTATCGACGTTGCCGGCGAGGATGGGGATGACCTGGATGATCTTCGCTTTTCCATGGCGCCGCCCCCGGGAACGGTTCCGGCCACGACTACGTCTTTGAATCAGCCTGAGAGCGTTGCAAATCAGAGATAATCCACTCCTACTTTACGATGGTCCAGAGCGAATCGGCGTAACCATTCTCCCGGCCAGCTCCGCCGTCGGCCAAATCCAGAGCCAGAATCAAACGCGTACCCGCCAGACTTACTCTCTCATTTTTCGACCGCCTTTTATAGCCATGAAGCTCTAACACACAATATGACATCGGCCATTTCTCCCGAAGTTCGCCGCTTCAATGACTCATCCACCTCGCGTCCCATAATCCAATGGACCAATCACACGGCCAAGAGCCAGCATCTTTACTTTACCTCTCCTAGCATCACTCTCGATGACCGCTGGTTGGTCTTTTTATCAGAAAGGGATGGGGGACCTAATCTCTATCGGATCGATCGGGCGACAGAGGAAATTACTCCGCTAACTACCCATACAGAAGGCTTGTTGCGGAGCTACGTCTATCCCATGGGTGGTCTACGGGGTCTTTCAAAGGCATCCCCTTGCCTCGATCCGATACGGAACATACTTTACTACATCGCCAACGATGCCGTTTGGAGCGTCTCCATCGCAGATGGAGAGCGTCGTCACTTGACCAATCTTCCTTCTGGGTGGTGGACCGCCTATACCCATATCTCTCCGGATGGGCTCACCTTTTGCGTTACCTGTACCCCTCCTGAAGCATTCCCTGAAGGACTTCAGGATCAATGGACTCAACTCCGAACCGCGCCTTGCCGCATGAAGGAAGGCAATCTTCGTTCCCGTATTTATCGGATTGATGTCGCAACCGGCCAAATCGAGATATGGGCTGAACCTCCTTTCTGGGTGACACATGTTCAGTTCGATCCGAAAGGCTCCGGTCGTCTGATTTTCAATCAGGAAGGTTTTCATCCCGATCGCTCCGTACAGATTCCCGATCGCATTTGGTGTCTTGAGCCCGACGGTCAATTCCGTCGACTGTTCAATGAGCCTCTGGGTTCGTGGGCAACCCATGAGAATTGGTCTCCGACTGGCGAATTCATCGTCTACCACGGCCAGGAGGATGGAATTCTGTTTGTCGCAGCAAGAACATGGGATGGGAAATTAGCATACCGGCACAGCATGGAAGGAATCCGTCCAGTCCATGTTACAATGGATCTCACGGGAAGACGCTTTTTCATCGACCAGACAGAGGGAATGATTCTCCAGTTGGCCTGGGAAGAAGATCAGCCGATTCTGACGCCGGTGTGCCATCACGATTCGTCCATGAAGGACCAGGATGCCCATGTGCATCCCATTATCACTCCACATGGTCGTAGCGTGGTTTTTACTTCGGATCGTGGTGGTACATGTAACGTCTACGAAGTATCCCTCGAAGAAAAGGGGTGATTGGAACCCCTGAAACTGGTCCAAATTGAGTGGAAGGCTGTTCCATGAGAAAAGGAGCAAGGATAACGACCGGCTCACCGGAATTCCGGGCTATTGGTTATCGAGCTGCTGGACTTCCGAAGCCGTAAGGCATCGGTCATACACCTTTACGTCATCAATGACTCCGTTGAAGTAATGGGCTGTATTGGTGGGATTGCGAGGATCCCGGCCCATAATCAGTGGAGTGGTGGAAGGCTGGAGAGCCCGCGAATTGGCTTCGCTTGCTTGCAAGGTTCCATTGACATAGAGAGAGAGGATCTTGGTGTCCGAATTAAAGGTGGCCGTCACATCATAGTACTGATCGGTCGATAGGCCGGTCGTCCCATCCACGACTATCGGAGTCGATCCCACTGTTCCCCTACTGGCGGAGAACCCAACCTGTGTGGGAGCTGAGCTCAACGCATAGGTGCATAGATACCACCCGTTGTTGAAGTTGGACGGATCGGCCGTGCTAATGATAAAGCGTCCATTGGCAGCATAATCCGTGGAAATGGAAGCGATATTGACTCGGGCGTGGAACGTCAAGCCAGAGGTTCCCGCCCAGGAACTATTATTGGGTACGCTAACATAATTAGTGCTTCCGTTGAGGAGAAGACCAAACCCGTAGAACCCGGTAGTCCAATCGGGCGTGCCGCTGATGGTGCCTGTGTTGTCGGCAATCATATCGGTGACGCTGGTTCCGGTATCGTCGTCATAGTTCCAATAAGCGACCAGCCCATCGGCAACTTGATTCGACAAGACTCCGTTATGCGTGACGTTTCCGGAAGTTTCAGCAAAACGCCAGAGCTGGGTCAAACCCGGCTCGTCACCGGCCAAGTTGAGGCCCTTAAAAGCTTCAACCTGGTCAGCAGTGCGTGCGACATTCCAAACCCGGATCCCCGCCAGTTCGCCATAGAAGGGCGAGGCGGTACCGCCGTCATCGGCACCAATCACCCCGTCGCCAACGGCACCGGTCCGGTTATAGGTGGTATTAGTCGTGACCGGTGATCCGTCTAGATAAAGACTCTGAGTGGTGCCGGTACTGACCCACGCGAAAGTATGCCAGTTTCCGTCGTTGACCGTTGACGGGGATTGAAGCGTTCCCGAAAAGCCGTTGCCCAGGATGGCAAGCTTTCCGGCATTGGTTATTTCCACCAGCGCCTCGCCCAAGTTGCGGGCACTGATGATGCCTTGGTAAGTGCCGGTATGACTGGTTTTGAAGCTGCCTTCGACGGTCATGGTGGTAGGCATATTGAGCGCACCCATGTCAGTCGGTGACAGGATACCGGATAACACATAGTTAAAGGTCAAAAAATTGGTGCCGCTCAGGCTGATGTAACCTCCACCCCAGCCGGGAGTACCCACCCAGATACCGTCGCGACTATCGATATCGTAAGTGTCACGAAAGGTGCTGGAATTGGTGTAGTTCGCGATCGCCAGGCCATCGGCCCCGGTGGTCCATCCGACTACCGTTCCCGCTTGGCTGGCAGTATTCCCATCATAAATGATTCCCTCGTAGGCATAGGGAGAACTCGTCCCCTGGTTGCTGAATACCGAGCCGGAGGCGTCCTGGTAGAGATTTACCATTCGGTAGGCCTCTGTATCGTAGGAGGTGACGTTGTTATCGCGAATTTCCAACAGAAAGGCAGCCGCACCGAAACGGGGATTGTAATATTCATCAATCGTACTATCGATGCATGAAGGACGGCTGGAACTGGTCGCCGTCAGCGTATTGCCCGCCACCAAAATATCGTAGAGCACATTTTTAACATTGGTGCCGGTCTCGATGACGCTTCGCACGAAGAGATCCTGGGAATCTGTCGCATTGTTATTCACGATAGCCACGTTGTAGCCGCCTTGATAGAGGTTCATGATGGTGTATTTATGCGTCATCGTATTCCCGTCAACGAGCAGGTTAGGAACGTTCAATCGGCAGACGAGGTGCTTGCTCGTGCTGTCGGGAGTCACCGGCCATACTCCCACCGTGACCGTGGTGCTGGTATTGGAGGTCACGGTGCCGATTTCCCCCATTCCCGTACCGGCGACAATCACGACGTTGTAGGCGACGAGGGCATTGGTAGTCCAGGTCTGGGTCGTATCAGTCAGCGTAGTCGAGGTGGCGCTGGTTGCACTGCCATTATAGAAGTTTCCGGTGGGATCTTCTGCCAGAATGTCCTCGCCATCATTCTGAGGGATAAACGCCGCTCCACTGCTGGTGAAGGTATTGTCTAAGATTACCAAATTCGGCCCGCTCAGGTTGATCCGGTTCTCGTTTCCTCCCACGGTCTGGAGGTCGGGATAGTTATCGACGGTCTGGCCCAGAGTGTCGACCAAGTAACTGTAATAGTCGCCATCGTAATTAAGAGTATTTCCCTCATAGAGGGTATTCAATGAGCCCAGTTGCGGCCCGATGCCGAAATTAGGCATCGTGTTATTAAGGAAATAGACGTATTGGGTGACGTTGGTCGATCCTCCATTGCCTTTAAACTGGATGTTGCGCCCGTCTACGCGGAGATTTTCAATGGTACAACCTGTGATCAGAATCCGGTTGGTGCCAGTGTTCGCCAGCCAGAGTCCTCCAGGTTGCCAATCACCGCCGTTCAAAGTCACATTCTTTGCAAACATCTTGGTGGTGCCAGTCGCGGCGGTCAGCATATAGACGAAGGTGCTGCCCGTGATGGTCGCCGTATTCTGATACGTCAGATTCATCACCCCCGTGGTGGTCGCTGACGCGGCCGTGAAAATGCCAAGCCCGGCAGTCGACGCAGAGGTGATGATGCTGGAGGTTTGACTCGCGCCTTCTAGCACGACTTTGCTACTAAGGGTTAGATCGGAACTTATCAGATACGTCCCCGCCGGAAGATAAACTACGCCACCGCCCGCGGCATTGGCGATGTTGATTGCGTCTTGCAAAGCTACCGTGTCATCTGTGGTGCCATTGGCCGCCGCATGGATGGAAAGGCGTGAATCGGTCATTACGTTGTACGAGTTCGAAGCAAAGCTCGAAAAATCGCTGCCCCAGGGCACGCCCAGACTGAATGAGTCGGTGCCACCAGCGCGGATCGTCAGGGCTACTGGGGCGACCGCTTCCGCCGTCGTGCTGCCGTAGCCGTTTTGGTAAATGACATTGTAGGTGTGCCCCGTCATCAGCCCCGAGGGCGCCGTCACGTTCATATAGTAGCCGTCCCCGCTCCCGACCGTGCCGAAAGTGGTAAGGCCCCCGCTCGTATCTTTAAAACTGACGGCAGGTGTACCTCCCGATAATGACAAATTACGCCCGTAGATAAGGAATGTGCGACCCGCATCGATTTCAGGGTATTCGTAACTGGTAATGACCGGTGCATTTACGTAAACGACGGAGCTTTGATTTCCGCTCGAATCCTGCACCAATACCGCATACATCCCATAGGTGTATCCCGACGGGATTTGAGCCGAAAGAAAGGCGTTCGAGGAATTCTGCGGAGTCAACGTCGTATAGCTGCCAATCATGCCTACGGAATTGACCGTTGCGATCATCACCACAGCGCCTGTACCGAAATTGGTCCCCTGAATGCCGATGAGATTACCCGCCTGGGCCGATTTGGTGGCGCTGAAAATGATCGGCACCGCCGACGCCGAAGTCGCAAAAGAAAGAAAACCCGTCAACGCAATGAGCGCCGACCCAACCGAAATCCTTAGCGATCCCCCAAGCGGCATAGACCCTCAAAGAAAATCGATTGCTCTAGCCAAGGAAGGTTTGATTTCCTGCTCCCCGAACTTGAACAGCTCCTTATAAAGTCCGCGTAGAGGCCGGGAATAAGAACTTTCCGGATAGGCTAACAGAGCCTGAGCCAAAAGATGAGGATCCTCCTCGGCCAAGGCATCTCCCAACAAAGTCTGGTGGGAGGCAAGTGAGGAGGTAAGGCCATGGACCACGTCCGGGATCTCATAGATTCCGGCAGGACGGATCTCGTCCTTGAAGAGGAACTGACTGTATTCCACCACATGCCGATCCTTGATTCCGATGATGGCACCGCGATTGGGACGACTGGTGGCTATTTTTGTTTCCTTTACCCCCGCCAGACCGGTGAAAATACGGACGAAGATGTCTTCATCCTGACGCTGAAACCGGGGATCGGTTAACCCGTACTCATTCCAAAATGCATCGTCGAGGTCCCGGTCAAGCCACTCCCGGAAGCTCCGGTCAGCCTCGGCTCGTTCTTCGCCCTGCCGTTGTAAGGAACGCTCCAGCTCCCCTGTCGAAGGAGCTTGATACGTGGAGCGATAATCCTCAACTGCCTCCTCGTACATGAGATGATCCATTCCATCTCCCTCCGTGGAAAAGATCAGCACCCCAAGTTCTCTCCAAAAGCGAACCAAGCGCAAGACGCTGCGGCGGATGTTATCCTTTTGCCGGGTGCTACGCCAGGGTTGGAGTTCGGGCGGCTTCCAACCAACTTTTGTTTCCGCCTCCAAATGACGCCGCAATGCCCGAAAGAGATCTTCTTCCTGCCAAGAGCCTCGGCTGATAAAGCTGAGATGGTTAATCCCCGCTGTGTCTACGTCGAGGTCCTGCGCCAGTTCGTCCCGTCCCAATAGGCGTGGAATGTCCCAGAGATGATTTGTGAATCCGGCGCAAACCCCGAGGCAACGGATCCGGGTATGATGGTTCACCATGCCGGAAAGAACCGCAACGGGATTGACGAAATTAACGAGCCAAGCGTTGGGACAGTGCTCCTCCATACGGCGGGCAATGTCGAGGACCGTCGGTCCGATCTTCACGGCACAGAGCGCACCGTTCGGCGACACGTTGTCCGAGCTGATAAATCCGTCGCGGTAGGAGGCCTCGTGCCCCAGCGTGTAGCTGCGCGGACGGCTCGCCGGCAGGATGACTCCCACCACATCGGCCCCGTCGAGCGCCGCATCCAGATCGCCACCCCAAACCACGCGACATCCGCTGCGAAGCTGTTCCGGTGTCTTGAGCAACATCCGCCCCATTACTTCGGCACGGACGACATCCCTATCGCAGAGACGAATTTCTCCACCGTCGAGCACGCCGGCGACCGCCAGGGCACCACGCAGAATGCCGAGAACGCGGTGAGATCCGGCACCGATGATTGTCAAATTCATAGAGTCGCGAATTGTACGAATTCGCAAAATTCAGTAGTTATTTAAAATTATATTTATTATATCTATAGAGATTAATGATCTCCAAAAGAAATGCGGGAGAGTGGATCACCGCGATAGAGAGGAAAAGTCACCACTAGTCCATGCCCGATGCGACACGTCCGGGTGATTTCGCACGGCATCGTCAATGATTAGGCGGGGAACGGGGATCGTCGGACCAGGAAGCTTTTCCCCGCGGTAAAGCCGAAGAAATGCATCGGCCATCCGATAAGCATAGAGGCTAGGGTCAGTCTCTTGAAAGATCACCGGATGGCGGGGCTGATAAGTATTTCCGCGGGTGCGATGGGAGACGATTAGCAAATCGCGCGGCACCGATATTCGCAGCTCGTCCAGAGCTTTTTCAACGTCGGGAAGGAGATGTTCGTCGTCGACGATCAGCCCGTTCGGCCTCTCCTCTCCAGAGCTCCAAATTTCCCGAAATTCGTCCCAGCCCGCCCCAGCCCGCTCGGGATGGATCTCGGACTTGATCCATTCCTTGCGTAGCGTTGCAGGATAGCATCGCTCCAATTCGTCTAAGGCTTTCGCACGATAGTCGGTCAGTCCCAGCCTTCCCTGCGGATCGACCCAGCCGATATAGGCTACCCGGTCCCTTTGATAGTCGAGGAGGCAGCGTAGAGCCCCGTTGAGATCCTCCCAAGGGGCAAGCGACACCCGAACAGGATAGAGATCGTTCGACCCGATAACCGGAATACCTTGGCGTATCAGCTTCTGCAGCCACCAATCAGAGGGAGGGGTCGATAAGGCCAGGACCCCGGCCAGCCGATTTGCCTCGAGGTCGGCAAGGAAATCAACCGCGGTAATCTCACCGCAGGGAATCGCTGGCTCGGTTTCGCCGATCGAAACGCGAGATGGCAGTCCCGCCTGGCGAAGAAAACGCCGGAGATGGTGAATGACGCTCCGCAGAAATAAGCTTCCGCTGCGAGGAGAAAAGACATCCATTTCGCAGAGGATACTGACCCAACTGCCGCCCAGAGGGTTAACCACCGTGGTGCCGATTGCCCTCTGGCGTTGGATGACCCCTCCCTCCTGAAGAACACGCAAGGCCTCACGGATCGTCAAGACGTTGACGCCAAAACGGCGTGCCATCTGGGTTTCCGGATCGAGTTTTGCGCCGATGCTTAGGTTCGCCCGAATTTCAGCCAGAAGTTCCCGGGCAATTTGGCGATACTTCGGTTCAACAGGGGATTTCATCTCTTTTAACATGATATCAATACTGAAGTCGATTGACAATAAAACAATTCTCTATAGAATGAAACCCTTATGAAATTCGGAGTTCCTTTTGCCATAATTTATATCAGCGCAGCATTTCTTCCTCTTCTGCAGGCGCAAAGCTATTATGTCGATCCGAGAAATGGCGACGACGGAGGACCCGGGACGCACGATGCGCCGTTCAAGACAGTGGCGAAGGCGGTCGCCATGGTCGATGGGAAAGGCGGAGAAATCAATCTGACCCCCGAAGGCGGTCCTTATCGCGATTCCATCATTTTTCACAAGGGAGGCACTCCCGATAATCCCATTATCCTCGACGGGCATGGTTCGGTGGTGAACCTTGGCCTCGACGTCACGGCGGGGCCATGGACAAAGACTGATGAGGGATATGTCCTAGAAGGGCCGGTGCAGCCCGCCGATCTCTTAGTCCGTGCCGATTCCCGTAAGATACCCGCCGATGCTCCTGCGGGAACCCGTCCGGTGCAGGAAAATACGCGGTTCTACTTGGCTACCCCGGTTTACATTAATGGACTATCGGTCGTCTCAGACCATGTCCAACCCTCCACCGCTCCGCGAGCCTGGCATGGCGGCTACATCGTCCGTTATGACGACCAAGGACGCTTGGTGATTGCTTTCCCTAAAGGACTCACGCCGGAGAACTCCGTTGTAGTGTTGACCGGCGGAGCCAATTACATGAGCTGTGGAGTGCAGTGCATGAACGCGAACAATGTGACCATTCGCAACATTACCTCCGTCTTCGCCCCCAATGATGGATTCAATTGCCACGGCTCCTGCCAGAATATACGGATGGAACACATCACCGCTCTTTTCAATGGAGACCAAGGGATCAGCTCCCATGAAACATGCCAGGTAGAGGTCGATGACTCGGAAGTGGCATTCAATGGAACGAACGACGGCTCGATCGAGGATGTACAACAAGCGGTCACTACTTATCGGAACCTCCGCGTCCATCAGAACCGCTCCCTCGCCTTCCTCTTCCAACAAGGCCATCATATTCTAGACCGAGTCGTGAGCTGGGAAAACGGAAAATCGAACCTGCCTCAGCCGTCAGAATATACCGAATTGACCAACTGCCAGGATTTGGGGCAAATCGGCGCAGACACGCAGATCCCGGTGATCGCTGATGCCAACGCCACCCCGGACCCCTCCGTGCAAGTTCAGGAGACCGACCGGCTCGGACGCTTTCTTCAAGTCCGTCCTCCAGCCACCACCCCCTCTTTTTGATATCCCCCCTTTCTCATCGCACCCCTGGAAAGCGATCCACCCCCATCGAGGCGGGATCTGAGCCACGGGGGTGACGACGACAACCTCAAAATATGCACCGCTTTTTCAACGTATGCGGAAGTCTCGGGTTGTTCGGACTTTGCCTTGTGTTGCCCTTGAGGGGAATGGATCTGGGAGGCGCGACCGCCACGGTTCAGTCCGAGATCGGGCAGGGCGAGGGGGAATTCCAGATGGTTTCCGGTGAGATTCACCTCAGCGGCCAAGCCAGTCGGCTCGCTCCCTACGACGACAACATGGAGCAGAATAGCTGTTTATTGAACTACCTCCTGGTCACTCCTATTCCTTTATCCCCCCAATCCAAATCGCTCTCTCTATTGGTCGACAGCCCAGCCTCAAATACAGGGGCCAACCTGCAATTGAAAGTGATCGTTCTCGATGCCGACAAACGGCTCTGGGCGGTCGGCACCCGGCTCGGTGGCTCCCGGAACAGTCTCGTCACCACCAATGGATTCGAACCCCTGATAACCTATGCCTGGAACTTGAACGAGCTGGGCCGGCTCGACCGCTGGGTCGCGGCCCCGCTTGATCCTGCGGCGCCCCATGACGGGTACCAGTCGATGAAGCTGCCGCTTAGCGTGGCCGGTTTTCAGGTGGGCGTGGGCGTTGTCGGCAAAGACTTCCGCATTGGAATCAAGGATATCGAGGAAAACGGAACCGGCGTGAAGCCGGACCCTTATTGGCTCCTGACGCCCCAATTCATTTGGAATTTGCGGCTGGGCAAGGAAAGCGCCTCCTACGGGCGTTTCGGCTTCGGATCCAAGGGAGACATTCCGTTTTTGAGCTCTTCCGATCTGCATTTGTCGGCGGGAGATTATCAGGTTTGCTGGGAAATCCTGGGAGCCGACGAATGGACGCCGTTCGCTTCGGGAACCCAGGAATGGAACGTCCAAGGCGGCGACACTGAAACCATAAAATTTCCCCTCTTGGCGGAGGGCAGCTATCAGCTTCGCCTGAGCTGCGCCAAAAAAGGAACGGCGCCTCCACAGGAATTCGCGCTCAGCTACGTTGTGGTTCGCAACGGAAAACCGACGGCGCCCCCTCTCTCTTCCACCTCCGCATCGGCGCCTCTTTCCTGGAGCAGCAATTCGCCGCGGAGAAACGTTTGGAGCAGCGCTCCGGGAGCCTCACTTACGATTCAACCGTCGTCTCAGTTCGCCCCGAATTCCCGCCTGGACTGGAAGGTGGAAAGCAGTGACGGGAGTCCACTTAAAACCGGCTCGGAAATCGACGGGCACGCGGCGGCCATCGATTTGAGCGCGCTCTTCCACGATCATGAGGCGTTGTGGATTACCGCGACGCTCTTTTCCAATGGCAATCCCGTCGACGTGTCGCATCGTGTCGTCGGCCTGGCGGCCCCCGCGCCCGCCCCGGCCACTGGAGAAGCGTCCGGCCCTCCCAAGATCAGCTGGTTCAAGGGGGAATTCCGACGGGCCAAGGGCGATTACAACGAAGGCGGGACTCCGGTAGCTTCGCGCGCTTCCCAGGTCGATGCCATGATCGAGCCTTGGCTCGATGAAGCAGCGCAAAACGGCTACAATGCTGTCGAGTTAAGCGCCTCCTGGTACGACCTTAATCCGCTGCCGGGGGTCTATCAATTTGAATACCTCGACCGGATCATCGCCGCCGCCGAAAAACGGGGCTTGGCGATCACGCTGCGCGTTCATCCCCGGTTGCTATTGACTCCCAGTTGGGTTCCACGCGAATTAATGGAAGACGAAGGTGGCTTCGTCCATGGATTATGGTCCGGATCGAGCATGTTGCTTTACAGCCCGGCCTCGAAAATATATTCCAGCTCCCTCGACGATTTTCTCCAAGCCCTGGCAGCCCACTACCGCAAGGATCCCATGCTGTTGGGGGTCACGCTGGAAAGCCTCTTTTTTGATCATGATCTGCTCGATTTGCCCTGGTGCGCTCAGAACGTCGATTATTCGGAGACCATGCGGCACTCTTTTATCGAAATGCTGAGGCGAAAATACCAGGGGGATCTAGCCAAAGCCGCGGCGGCCCATGACAGGCCTTACCGTTCCTGGGAAGAAATCGAGATTCCCCATCCGAACCTCCAGACCGACGGAGAGGGACGCATCGAACCCCGAACCGACGCGCTATGGCGCGACTGGGTCGAGCATAAGGTGGATACTATCCGAGACTTCCGCTTGGACGGCGCCCGCGCCCTGCGCCGCGGCGATCCCGCCTGCTATGTTGCTTTCTATAATACAAATACCAGTCCCCTCTATTTGGACGACATTCAAAAGGAGAATTGCGAAGTCACTTTCGGCAGCATGGAGAGCCAATTTCCACCGGCGGACACGGGAATTCCCGGAAGATTTGAACCAATCGCCAAGACCGCTTGGTGGCCCACCTTGGCGGATGTCGGGATGACCAATATCCTAATGACTGGCCCCCCGGGCTTCGATTCGCTTTTCAATTATTGGCAGCTTTCCTGGAGGCTCGACACGGTGAATGAAGCCACGCGTTCGGCCGAATTGAGGCTCAAGCAGTGGTTTTCCATCATTGATTCAGTCATGGGAGCGAAGCCCCTCGAGGATGCTTCTTCAAAGAAGGGCGCCTATCTCGTGAGTCAGTTGCCCCTACTCTATAGCTATCAACACACCTACACGGGCCGCACCGAGGACGTGAACAAACCGTTTCTCTATCGGATCGGGGCCGACAAGGTGCAATTCGAAGAAGCTTCCCCGCGTACGCTTTCCTCTTCCCTGCAAGATGCAGCTTACTTCTATATCCCCTATTGGGATGACGTCATGGACCGCGAAACCCTGGCCGAGCTCCATCATTACGTTGCACAAGGCGGTGTTTTGATCGCGGAAGGCACCAGCGGTTTTTGGCAGCTCGATTCCAGCAACCTCCCTCCCACACCTAATGCGCTGGGCACGATGTTCGGATTGCCTCCAGCCATACCGGCTGCCTCCAACTCCGGCAGCGACGCGACGGAAGCGGCTTCCTGGACCAAGAACATGGCGGGCTTGGAAGCCTTGCGTGGCGTGCCGCTCGCCTTTCGAATCCATCCCTTTTCCCCTCCCATTGACAACCAGAAAACCCCGTGGATTCAAAATATCCCAGGAGCCTACCTGCATCCGTATCGCTTCGCTTCAGACCTTCCTGCAAACGCCATGGTTGTTGCCACCTTCGTCGATGGCTCCCCCGCTGCAGTAGTAGTCCCCTACGGCAAGGGAAAGGTTCTTTTCTTTTGCGGCACCCTGGATTGGATCGGCTGCCCTGGATTGAGTTCGTCTTTGGAGGCATGGGCCACGGGAGGGAGCGTGCCGACAGGTCCAGTCGAGGACCCCAAACTGATCACCCGGGCATTCCACAAAGGAAGCAGCTATTTACTGGTCGGCCGGCGATTTATCGGGCAGCCCGCGCTGACTGCCATCATGTGGAATACCTCGACCCCGCCGGTGTCGCTCGCTGAGAATATGGAGATCCATTTTCCAGAACTGCCTGCCGATCATCATTATCAGATTCGCGAACTGCTTTCTCAAAAGAGCCTGGGCACCCTTTCAGGAGACCAATTGAGCAGCTCCGGTATCACTCTTTCTCTACAGCCGGGAGAAGGCTTTGTCCTGGAAGCCACCGATATCTCTTCCAATTAAGAGGCAGCTTGTTCCATGAGCTCCAAGCAATTATTGAAACCATTCCCCAGGATTGACGGGAGAAGCTTCACCCTGGTGGAAATCATGGTTGCCGTATCAGTACTGGCTCTATTGATGGCGATTGTGGCGCAAATCATCAGCATGACCAGCCGCAGCATCCGTTTAAGCAGCCAACCGGTCGATGCCTCGACACAGGCCCGGCTTGCCTTGGATCGCATCGGTCTTGATCTGGCTCATCTAGTCGAGCGTCCCGATGTCGATATCGAAATTCAAAACTCCAGTCTCCCTTCCCAGAATCTATTAATCTTTCTCTCGATCGTTCCCACCTCGGGGCTTTCCTCGACTTCGAGCCGTGGCGTTTCCCTCATCGCCTACCAAATGAATGTTAGCACCGATAATCCGGGTCCCAACAAAACGGGACGCCTCTGTCTTCTTCGAGCCGGAATCCCTCTATCATGGAACGGAACTGGAGCGACGGGATACTTTGGATTGCAGGCCAATGGTCTTCCTTATCTTTTCACCAATACCGCTTTTCCCGCACCTCTCCCCGCGACTACAAATTTTGACATGCTGGCCCAAGGAGTGATTCGACTGTGTGTCGGATTTCAACTCTATCCCGACAATAATCCCGTAACCCTGGAGGATGGCACACCGATCTCCAACTCCCGCGGCCAGTTGGTCTACAGCCCGCCGGTCAAGATCCTGTACCCCAATGATGGCACGACTCCCATCACAGTCCTCGACGTCAGTCGTATCAGTGCCTTGGTCGTGGGACTCGTCGCCATCGACCTAAAGAGCCTCCAGATGCTTAATGCAACTCAGGTCGCTGCTATCGCCCAAACCTTCCCCACTCCAAGCAGCACCCAAAATATCAATCAAACCCCGGTCAATCTCTGGGCTCCCATTGCCAACAACGCCACCTCCATCCCAAATTCCGTTCCACTTATTGCCTTTCAAGCCGTACGGGTGTTCCAACGATTTTATCCCGTGACTTCCTTCGGGGCGCCCCAATAGGAGGTTTCAAGCATGATGCCACTTCTAAAGAAAATGCTACTGAGACCTTTTCACCGACCTTCGAGGCGGAAAGGGGTCGCGCTCGTCATGGTTCTAAGCTGCCTCGTCTTGATCACCCTATTGGTCGTGGCTTTCCTCACAAAGGCACTCATCAATAGTCAGGTGGCCTATTCAAGCGCGAATCAGGTCAGGACCGATATTCTGGGGCGTTCCGCCCTCAATATCGTAGTGGGGGAGATCCGGGAGGAAATTCGGACAGGATCAACGATTCTCAATGGAGGCAATAATTCCTATCCCTCAGTTTACCTGCCTCTAGCGACAGCCAACGTGATTTCGCAAGCGATGGGTGTAGCCTCGCCCGATACAATCGGCGCAACGACGCTTCTCAAGGTCTCGGCCTCAGGTGTCGCAATCAATCCATCGACCGGGGGAAGGGTTCTAGGCTCAAACTTGTCCATCAGTACTTCCAGCAGCAATGGGCGCTCTCTTTCCAGCACCTCCTGGTTTGGTTCCGGCGGTCCGCAGCTCGGTTCGCAGCCGACCCTTCCCACCTGGGTTTTCTTGAGCCGATCCGGTGTTGTCACGACCCCCTCCTATGCGTCGCCCACCTCAGATCCCAACTATGTCGTGGGTCGGTTCGCCTATACCGTGTACGATATGGGAGGCTTGCTCGACGCCAATGTCACGGGCTATCCCTCGATCGATGCCGCCAATGCCGCTTTCAAGGGGCCGGGCACCTATGCCGATCTCTCCGTGGTTTCCGGAATCGGCAGCGCCGCCAATGCAGACAGCTTCGTCACTTGGCGCAATGGTATCGACGCGGCTTCGGTGACTGCTTACGAATCCTACCTGCAGAGCTATGGTCTGAAATACGGCTTCCTCTCCACCAAATCAGGAGACAACGCCTTTCTCTCCCGGATGGACCTGATTCGTTTCGCGCAGGAAGGAGGATATGGATTCAGCTCCACCGCCCTTGGGTACTTCACACATTTTTCCCCCTCTTTGAATGCTCCTTCCTGGGTTCCTCCTATAACCCCTCCCGGTTCAATCACCAACTACAATGCCACCGCCGAGAGCACAACAAGTCCTAACCGCGATATCCCCAATGTCCGTTTTACCGGGATCACAGGAACCTCCTCAATCACCCACTACCATGATGACGGAACGACCCAAACCTATACCGTCACGCCGGGAGATCCTCTGGTGCAATATCGTTTCTCCCTTGCCAAACTCGCCTGGGTGACGTCGGAGGGACCGAGCGCAAACCTTGCCAAATCCGATCCGCTCTATAATCCGGGCGGCACCAGCACTACCATCCAAGCCTGCTTCGGTCTGCAGTGGATCGCGGCCAACGATCATTGGAATTACGTGGGACCGACCGAATCAACGGTGCAGTCTTCCATCGAGACCCTGGCGCAAGTCGCCGCCGAGACGACCGGCCGGGAACCAAATTTCTTCGAGTTGCTCAAGGCTGGCATCCTGAGCGGATCACTCGGCATGTCCGCGCCCGAGGAATATGCCAATTCCTCCGGGGTCATGCCGGGGACCGGTAACATGACCTTTGACGCCCAGCCGGACCTGCAGATCCTCAAGATCGGAGCCAACATCCTCAATTGTGCCGCAAGCGACGACTATCCGATTATTCTGACGACGAGTTACGGAGGAACCAACGTCGAGTTGGCTGGTGTAACGGATCTACCTTATCTCTATTGCATAGATCTGCATGCCTTCAATGAAACCACCGCATCTCCGGCGCTGATCACCGCCCTCGACTATGTCTTTATTCCGGTTTTCATAAATCCCCAACGCTATGCCTCGATCGCCACCGCCACCCCCACATCGGTGACGCTGGGCATTTCGAACGGAACGATGACGAACACCCTCCTGTCTGTATCTGGCTCTTCGACATATTACCTGCAACTAGCCAGTCTGGCTCCTACTTTAATACCTAAGAGTCTTGTTACAACGGGATCTACGCCGGCACTGACTCCGATTACTATTCCCAGCAGTCAATTCGACCAATTCCGTTCAGGTCCTCAACCGCAGCAAAATGCAGCCGCGGTCAACACCTTGAGCGCGCTGGTGCCTTACCAAACCAGCCCTTACCCGAACGCCCAGGCATTCCGCATTTTCTCTTATGAGAAAGAGGCTCCCACTCTTTTGATTCCAGCCAATATGCCGCCAGCAACGAGTCAGGGAAGCCCCGTCATTAATTCGTCTTCCCTGATTTTTCGCCTTCAGTATCAAGCCCGGGATGGCCAAATGAAGACCTACTATACCATGGGGGGGAACGAGGCACTGGCAAGCGCGACCGGCATTGTTCGTTTCAATGGATTGAATTCGGAGGTCGCTTTTGGCAGCAACAAGACCACCTTGGCCAGCACGGATTTCTTCGCGTGCTTCGATCCTCGCTCCGGGCGCCTCGGTCCCATGTGGGGATCGCAACGCATCAATCTGGGGCCTTACCCTCCGCTCAATTTGGGAAGCAGGCCGACCAACGTCAATACCCAGAATAATGATAATGTCGTTACTTTCATACCTTATTACAGCGGCACCAGTTCCCCTGGCGTGCTGCTCGGACTCATGCCCCAAGGTGGACAGACTCAGACTCAAAGCTGGAGCCAGTTCGGGACGGGAGCGTATCTGGTCAACACGCTCGATCCCGACGAAATGAGTTCGACCAAAAGCCTTACTCCGTCCAGCACCCTGTTGCGTCCCACCGATGGGTGGCTCAGCACCTCCTCCAAATGGGCGGCCAACCCCTATGCACAACAGTCTGGCAACAACCTGATCACCACCGATGAGAGTCGCCCGGTCATCCTGCATCGTCCTTACCGTTCCGTGGCGGAACTCGGCTATGTCTTCCGCGACTCGCCCTGGAAGACCCTGAGCTTTTTCGATCAAACCAGCGCCGATGGCGCGCTCCTCGACCTTTTCTCAGTAGCCGACGAACCGTCCGTCGCAGCAGGACGGATCAATCTCAATACCCAGCAAACGACGGCTTGGTACGCACTTTTGAACGGAGCGGGACAAAATTCCGATGGCACGAATCCTCTCGCGTCCCCATCCGTCATTGCATCCACCTATAACAGCTATGCATTTTCCAGTGGCATCCCCTCGACCTCCATGCCGTGGAACATCGCGTCACTGGTCAGTTTCATGTCATCATCGAAGCTTGGTCCGGCAGGACTTGATTCCATCAAATATCATCGCGAATCAATCGTCCGTTCTCTGGCCGAGGCAACCCAGACGCGAACCTGGAATCTGTTGATCGATGTGGTTGCCCAATCGGGCCATTATATTCCGAACGCACAGTCTCTTAATAATTTCTTGGTGGAGGGGGAAAAGCGCTATTGGCTTTCCATCGCCATCGACCGTTACACCAATAAGATCGTACAAGAGCAATTGGAGCCCGTTGATGAATAGATTGTTTGGGCTGCCTTTGGCTTGTAGGGCCTATATGTTCCCGCCTTCTAGCCCCAGATGCCTACTTCTTACTAAACCCATACAACTCGCTTCCTTTCCTTCGCGACGAGAGAGAGGTTTCACCCTGATAGAATTACTGGTGGTTGTGGCAATCATGGGGCTTTTGGTGGCCATCAGCATTCCCTTGATACAAGGCATTGCAGGGAGCGGAGCCGTCAATCAAGCATCCGATACGCTATGGGGCGCCTTCGAGTCGGCACGTGTCTACGCCATGGCCAATCACACCTATGCACGAGTGGCAGTCAGCCAAATCACCACGGCATCAGGACATTCCGCTTTGGCTCTTATTTCCATTTATTCCATTGACGGAACGAACACCAACCCGATGTCGGTTTCTACGGACTGGCCAAATTTAAACCGCCCTCAGATTATCAATAATTTTGTGACCAATGACAACCTCAACTCCACCACCCCGAATACAGCCCAAGACCAACTTCCGTCCCAGTCCACTATCGGGACCATGACACAAACAATCAATGGACAGGGAGCGATCGAATTTACTTTTTTTGTTGAATTCAATCCCGCAGGCGAAGCATCGATCAACGAGCAGGGACCGGCTCACTATATCAAGATCGGCATCGATGAAGCGGCCCCAAGGAGCGGGAGGAATCCCTTCATCCTCCGCCTTTCAGGCACCAACGGGACCCTTACCCTGCTACGCAAAGAAAGCCTCACCAGCTTATGATAAGAAGGGCTTATGGCGACGGCGCGTTCAGTCTGGTGGAAGTTGTCATTGCCTTGGGCATAGCGAGTTTTGCGTTACTCACCATCATGGCTCTCCTGCCAACCGGCATAAAAAGCAACCAGGTATCGGTTCAAGAGACAGAGGCCTCCGGGATGTTGACAACCCTAGCCGCCGACCTGCGCAATACCCATCCCTTGGCGGCTTCGGGGAAATCCCTCCTTTTTGGATTACCCCTGCCATACGCACAGAGTTTGGGACAAACCACCGCCAATACCACGCTGAGCACCAATACTCTCTATACCATTGGATTGGACAACACCGAAAAGCCCATCTCCCTCACCTCGACGCCGCCTCCCACTTTCCAGATTTCAGTTATTTACATCAATATTCCCCAGCTTGCCGTCGCGGGGAGTACGGCTCCTATCGAGGCGCGGCTGATTGTCAACTGGCCCGCGAAGAATACGCAAGACGTCTCCGATTTGGTCAATCTTTCCAAGGTGACTAAATATGTCGAAAGCTACGTCACCTTTCCTATGCCATGAAACACCCCATTCGCTTTCTACCGGGATTTCCGGATAGCAAAGGCGGCCTTCCACTGGCTCCATCCACCCGCACGTTATGAGTTTTCTCGATTGGATCATCGTCGCGATGCCTTTACTGATAGCCTTCGCGGTTGGCCTCTACTGCCGGAAATATGTCCGCAGCGTGGCCGACTTTATGTCGGGAGGCCGCATGGCCGACCGTTACCTGCTCGCCATAGCGGGCGGTGAGTTGCAAGCCGGCGCGGTGGTCTTCGTCGCCATGTTCGAGGTCATCTCCCACTCCGGCTTCACCCTGATGTGGTGGGGTTGGATTACGGGCCTGATCATTCTCGTCGTCGGCATTTCCGGATTCGTCATTTACCGTTTCCGCGAGACTCGCGCCATGACCTTGGCCCAGTTCTTCGAACTACGCTACAGCAAGGCATTCCGACTCTTTACCGGCGTTCTAGGCTTCTTCGCGGGCATTCTTAATTTCGGCATCATCCCGGCGGTCGGCGCGCGGTGCCTAGCCTATTTCTGGGGTCTCCCTGAGAACGTCACCTTGCTTTCCCATTCGGTACCGACCTACGTCCTCCTGATGTTCCTCTTCCTTTCAGTCGCCCTGTTCGTTGGGCTCTCTGGCGGGTTGATCACCATCATCGTCATCAACTGTCTAGAGGGAATCATCGGCCAGATCTTCTATCTCATCATCATTGCTTCGCTTCTCCTAACATTCGATTGGTCTCAGATCGTCAGCGTGCTTCAGGACCGCCCACCGGGCCAGTCGCTTCTTAATCCCTTCGATTCCAGCGGCAATCGAGATTTCAACATTTGGTACGTCCTCATGGGGCTGGTTGTGACGATCTACGGCACCATGGCGTGGCAAAACGCAGGCGGTTATCAATCGGCCGCCTATACTCCCCACGAGGCCCGCATGGGCACTATCTTAGGCGGATGGCGATCATTCGGGAAGATGGCTGTGGTGGTCCTACTAGGCGTCTGTGCTCTTACGTTTCTAAATCATCCCCATTTCGCTAATCAGGCCGCCTTCGTCACTTCAGAAACCCATAGAATTTCCGACCCCAAGGTCCAAAGCCAGATGTTAATGCCCATCGCCATCTCTCATCTCCTCCCTATCGGGGTCAAAGGGGCCCTTTGCGCCATTTTTCTTATGGGCATCTTCGGCGGCGACGCCACCCACCTCCATTCTTGGGGTAGTATCTTCATCCAAGACGTCCTGATTCCTCTCCGCAAAAAGCCATTTGAGGCGCGGCAGCACCTACTGGCACTGCGGCTTTCCATGTTTGGAGTCGCCCTCTTTGCCTTTTTCTTCGGCACCCTCTATCGACAGACCGACTACATCGTTATGTGGTGGGCAGTCACAACCGCAATCTATGTCGGGGGTGCAGGCGCAGCCATTATAGGCGGGCTCTATTGGAAAAAGGGGACTACCACCGGGGCTTGGACCGCTCTCTTCGCTGGTTCCACTCTCTCGGTCGCCGGAATAATCGCTCGGCAGCTCGACAATAACTTCCCTCTCAATGGAACCCAGATTTCTTTCGGGGCGGTACTGATCGCTGTCTTTTTATATGTTACGGTTTCCATTTTGACTCATAAGCAGGACTTTAACATGGATCGGCTTCTTCACCGCGGCATCTATGCAATTGTCCCCATGCAGCCGGACATAGGAGTTGCCGCGCCAAGGCAAAGTATCTGGCTGGGACGACTCATCGGTATCGATGAGAATTTCAGTCTCGGTGACAAGTGGATCGCCGGAGTCCTTTTTGGCTGGGGTTTCCTCCTTTTCTTCATCTTTCTAACAGGCACCATTTGGAACTGCATCTCGCCATGGCCTCCTACCGTTTGGGCCTCCTTCTGGCAGGTGATCGGCATTGGCTTCCCTATTCTTTTTGCAGTCGTTACCGGCATTTGGTTCACCTGGGGAGGAATCACTGACATGCGCCGCTTCTTTGGACGCCTCCAGGAAGAACAGATCAACCATCTCGACGATGGCACGGTGAAGGGCCGACAGAACCTTGACGAACAGGTGAACGCGCCAAAGTCTTCCTCTCTCCCAAAACTAGCCGAACGGAAATCTCAACCGCCTTTTTTCCAAAAACCCTTATGAAGAAATATAAATCCACACAAGAGATCAAAGTGGGCGTCATCGGCTATGGCGGCGCGTTCAACATGGGCAAGGCTCACCTTACCGAGATGCGCCAGGCGGGGATGACTCCCGTCGCCGTCGTCGAGATCGATCCGGCGCGCCTCGCCGTGGCCATCGCCGACTTTCCCGGCATCCAGACCTATTCCTCAATCACCGAGATGCTCAAGAAGTCGGACGTAAATCTGGTCGCGCTCATTACGCCCCACAACACCCATGCTAAGCTGGCCCTCCAGTGTCTGCGGGCGGGACGTCATGTCATTTGTGAAAAGCCATTCGCCATCACCACCGCCGAGTGCGATGCGATTATCACTGGAGCAAAAAAAGCCGGGCTTCTCGTTTCTACCTATCATAACCGCCATTGGGACGGACGCATCCTACGTGCGGTAGAGCATATCCTGGAAAAGAAGGTCATCGGCGACGTATTCCGCATCGAGGCACGGATGGGCTCCCGCAACAAGCCTTCCGACTGGTGGCGCAGCAGCAAATCGATCTCCGGCGGCATCCTCTACGACTGGGGCGTCCATCTCCTCGAATATTCGCTACAGATCATCCAGTCCGAAATCGTCGAGGTCTCTGGTTTCGCCAGCCACGGTTTCTGGGAGCCCCAGACCAAATGGAAGGAGGACACCAATGAGGATGAAGCGAAGGCCGTGGTCCGTCTCAAGAATGGCGCCTGGATCGACCTGACCATTACCCATCTCGACTCGAATCCGAAACCGGGCTTCTTGGAAATCCACGGAACGAAGGGAAACTATCTAATCGATTGGTCGCATTATCAGCTGCATTACATCGAGGACGGCGTGGCAACGACGGAACGCGGGCCCCATCCGGAGAATGAAGGCTTCCGCTTTTATGAGAACATCGCCGCCAACCTCACCGGCAAAGCCGCGCTCGTTATTACCCCGGAGTGGGCTCGGCGACCGATCCACATCCTCAACCTCGCGGCGCAGAGCGCGCGGAAGGGAAAGTCGCTCCCGGCCAAATACGGCTGACGTAAATCCGGGCCGGCCTTAGTTCGTGTTAACGACCTGGTATTCTGCCAGCAAAGTTTTCACTCTCCAGGTTCAGCCAGGCCAGCTCCTCCGGCGTAAGCGTAACCGAGAGACCAGCACACGTACTGGCGGTCTCAGCGATAAAGCGCGGCCCGATCAAGGCAAAAGCAGGAAACGGTTGGCACAGAACGTAGGCCAAAGCGATGTGAATTGGTTCAACCCCTTTTTGTCGGGCCAGCTCGACGGCCCGCTCGCGACGCTCGAAGTTATCCTCGCTGTACCAACAACGGACTAACTCGGTATCGCCCCGCTTTTCCTTTCCGGCCCGATCGGTGAAGAACCCCCGTGCCTGGCTCGACCAAGCGAGAAGCGATATCCCGCTGGTCCCAAGCCATTCCCGGAACGCCGGGTCGGAGGCCGCAACGCAGCCACTCCAGACCGGCGAGACCATCCGGGCCAGACTGAAATTATTACTGACCAAGGTGAACTTCCGCAGGCTCTTTTTCTCTGCGTAGGCGTTCGCCTCCCGGAGGCGCTCTAATGACCAATTCGAACCGCCGAAAGCCTTGATCCGTCCGGCGCGATGGTGCTCGTTCAATACCTCGACAAACTCCCCAACCGGCACCGCCGGATTGTCCCGGTGCATCAAATACATGTCCGCATAATCGGTGCGAAGCCGCCCAAGGCTTTCCACAAGCTGGGCGGTCAACCATTCCGGAGTGCAGAGCGGCGTATGAGCCCCCTTGACGATCATCGCCGTTTCGGCACGGATTCCACGCCGCTCGATCCATCGGCCGAGGAGCCTTTCCTGCAGGCCTCCGCCGTAGAGCCAGCCGGTATCGAAAGCATTGCCTCCTCGCTCGAAAAAGTCATCGAACATTGCCGCAGCGTGGGCGATGGTCTGCTGGTTATCGCACCCTAGTATCAGCCGAGAAACCGGGATGTCCACGCCTTCGAGCGGAGCGCGGGGGATCGGCGCATCGGCAGCCAGGTGCAGAGGGGCGCGGTCAATGGTGAAAATAGGGCCTTCCAGCCGCTCGCTTTCATAGGTCAGCCCAACTGAGGCCCGCCAAGCGTCAAGGGCCGCCATGTTCCCCAGCGTATCGGCCACCGGCATACAGGGACTTTCCAACTTACCTTGAGCAATCGCGTCGCCCACGGCGTCGGCCTCGAGCGCATACAGATAGGCGTCGGTCCGAACCGTTACCGTCTCATCGGCTTCCCCGTTCCGTTTCACAACGATCGTCGCGTCACCCCCTTCGCGGGCAATGACATAAGGCGAGGCGACGTAAAGCGAGCCCTTGCTACCAAAGACGCGCAGACCGTTGTCCTGGTTGAGCCCAACCCCGGTGGCAAGTTGGCCGACGATGCCTCCAGGAAATTGCACCGCAGCGATCGCATAAATGTCGACGCCGGTTTCGGAATGGAGCTTCGCGTAGCCAGTGATTTTTTCCAGATCAGCGAACGGACGTCCGAGTGCCGCCCCCGCCACCAGCCGGGAAATCGAGGTGGTGTAGCAACCAACATCAAGAATCCCGCCGCCGCCCAGCTCATTACTGAAGAGACGCCCGCCAGCCCTGAATCCGGACTGAAAGCTGAACGTGGCCTGAATGACTCCGATCTCTCCGAGGGACCCGCCGCGGATCAGCTCGACCAGTTTCGCCGTCAGCGGATGGCAGCGATACATGAAAGCCTCCATCAGGAAAACCTTATGCCGCCGAGCCGCTTCGACGACCACCATCGCCTCGGCGTGGTTGAGCGTGAGAGGCTTTTCGCATAGGATATGCTTTCCGGCACGGGCGGCATTAATCGCCCATTCGGCATGAGAGGGATGAGGCGTCGCGATGTAGACCGCCTCCACTTCCGGGTCCGCCAGCAAAGCCTCATAGGAGCCGTGAGCGCGGATCGCTCCATGCTCGGCAGCAAATTGGGTGGCCTTCGCCGCATCCCGACTTCCGACCGCAGCCAGCCGACCAGTTCGCGATTTCGGCAAGGCTGTGGCGAAGGCCTTCGCGATTCCGCCCACGCCGAGAATCCCCCACTTCAGATAAGTTGGCATCCCCTCATTCAAAGGGAACCGAGTGCTCTCTACAAGAGGACGTTATAGAGCAAATCCAAGATTTTATTGTATTTTTTTTAGATTACATGCGCTATTTTTACATAAATAATGGCTGACATACAACTTTGGGAAAAATCCCCTCCCTTGCAGCTAGTGGCAGAAAGTCGGCGCTGGGGTCGCCAGTCAGATCCTCGCTGGCACCGTCATCCCTTCTACGAATTAGGTCTGGTCTTAAGCGGGACCTGCCATTGGGGAATCCGTCCGAAGGGAATGGTGCCGCTTCAGGCCGGTAAAGCGATTTTGCTGCGACCCGGGACGGAGCATTGCGAATTGGCCTCTCTCGGACCTCCTCCTCATCTCGGCTGGATCGGATTCGCCTTCGAAGGGGTGCCTCCGCGTTGGACGAATCGCCCTATTTCCCTCGGCGATGACTTCACTGAGATCGTTGCCTGCTTTCAAGCGGTCTACCGCGAGCATCATCGGACCGATCCCCGATCGATGAAACGGGTAGAATTGGCCTTGCAAAATTTGCTGCTACTGGCGGCACGACAAGCCGAGGCGGAACCGAACCGGGCATCGCTAAGGGATTTCAGGGGCTCCGATGTTTCCCGATCCACCCTCCTCAATCCGGGGCAGATCCGGCGCGTCGAGGCCGCAGCCCACTATTTCCGACAAAATCCGGAACAACCGATGAAGATCGCCCAAGTCGCGGCATATCACTCGCTCTGCCCGGCCCATTTTTCCATCCTCTTCCGGCGGCATCACCGGATGACCCCCCGCGCTTTCCTTGTCCGGGCGCGGCTGGAACGGGCGAGGCGACTCCTAGAGGAATCCGATCTGACCCTCAAGGAGATCGCCCCTCGCTGCGGCTTCGTCGATTCCTCCCACCTCTGCAAGGCCTTCAAGAAAGAGCGGGCCATGACGCCTCAAGCTTTCCGCAACGGACAGGCGCGATAAATTCTCAGGGACCCCTACCATGAGGCCTGCCACCTCTGCCATGGGCAAAAAATCACCAAGCAGCCTCGCAGGGTGCTTAAAATAATTCCCGGCTTGATACTGACCGAACTGAGCGACATGCGGCTCACAGCGAAGACGTATACCGATGCCGGATTGTTGCCGGTGGCAGATGCCGTTCTCTCGCTCCCTTCGCTCACCCCGAACAAAGCCGCAGACTCACAAATAGACTCACAAACTTTGTTCCGCGAGGGTCATGCGCTGTTCCATGCTGGCACGAAAACGGCAAAAGAGGGGGGCATCGAAGCCGCTCCAGATCAGCAGGATAGGCAAGCTGTGGCAACGGCTGTCACGAAAAGTCCAAAAAATGGAAAGAGTGGGCAGAACAGGATTCGAACCTGTGAAGGCGTAAGCCAGCAGATTTACAGTC
>OUNK011150769.1_pt1 | contig 56468 bp, 44 predicted proteins | sample 1755341 | NCBI WGS metagenome assembly OUNK01 (sample SAMEA3914788, study PRJEB12502) | metagenome | biome: forest; material: soil | place: Canada | collected 2011-07-03 | depth 0.1 m | reverse complement strand
GCACGGTCAGTTCTGGCCACAGTGGGGCACCTTCCGGCAGCCAGCCAAGGGCCAGTCGAGCCCGTTCGGGGTACTCGAGGAAGTCCTCACCTTGGAGCCGGATAGCCCCTTTATCGGGTCGCAGCGCCCCCGCGATCATGGCCAGCGTGGTGGACTTGCCAGCCCCGTTCACCCCAAGCAGGCCAAGCACTTGCCCGGCTTCGAGGCGCAGGCTGAGGTCGCGCACGGCAGGGCGTCCGGCGCGCAGGCGGCCGACGTCTTGAAGTTGCAGTACGGGAGGTAAAGCGGGTTTAGGCGCATTCATTGCTTGATTGTCGGGGTGACCCCATCCGTTAGACAACCGTTCCCTGTCACGAAGCGGTGTTTTAACGGAAGTGCAAGCGACGGGGCATTACTATGCAATGGACCGTGCTGGTGGGTATGGACGCCCTCGACTAGACTGCCTTTTCAACGTACCCGGGTATATCCAGATGTTTGATGCTGTGCTGAATTTCCTCTCCGGCGGTCTTCTCCATGCCGGTTGGTTGACGATGGTCGTCTACCTGCTGGTGATGACCCAGATCACCATTTTTACGGTCACGCTGTATCTGCATCGCTGCCAGACTCACCGTGGCGTCGATCTGCATCCGCTTATCGCGAATTTCTTCCGCTTCTGGGGCTGGCTCACCACGGGCATGGTCACCAAGGAGTGGGTCGCTGTGCATCGCAAGCATCACGCCAAGGTGGAAACCGAGGAAGATCCGCACAGCCCGCAAATCTATGGCCTGAAGAAGGTCTTCTGGGATGGCGTCGGTCTTTACCGCGATGCCAGCGAAGTGAAGGAAGATCTGGAGAAGTACGGCCGCGGCACGCCCGACGACTGGATCGAGCGCAAGCTGTACAGCGGACACCCGTACTGGGGCCCGACGTTGATGCTGATCATCAACCTCGCGCTGTTCGGTGTCATCGGCGCCGCCGTGTGGGCCGTGCAGATGGCATGGATTCCGTTCTGGGCCGCAGGCTTCGTCAACGGTGTCGGCCACTGGTGGGGCTATCGCAACTTCGAAAGCTCCGACACGGCCACCAACCTGGTTCCCTGGGGTGTGTGGATCGGCGGCGAAGAGCTGCACAATAATCACCACGCGTTCCCGAGTTCGGCGAAATTCGCGCTGCGCAAGTGGGAATTCGATATCGGCTGGGCTGCGATTTGCGCGTTGCGCGCCGTGGGCCTCGCTAAAGTGCTGCGCGTAGCACCTACGCTGGACGTGCGCCCCAATGTGCATCTGCCCGACGCCGAAACGCTGAAGGCCGTGCTCACGCACCGCTTCCAGGCGATGACCGATTACTACCGCAACGTCATCGTGCCGACCCTGCGTGACGAAGCGCAGCACGCCGGTGAAAACATCAAGTCCACGCCGCGCCGCATGCGCCGCGCACTGGCCGACGGTGGCCGCTGGCTCGATGGTGAAGGTCGTGAGCGCATGCAGGCTGTTCTGGCCAAGCGCCCGAACCTCAACACTGTGTGTGATTTCCGCAATCGCCTTGCCGATCTGATGGAACAGCGCGGCGCCGAGCAGGCGCTGAAGGGTTTGCAGCAGTGGATTGCCGAGGCTGAGCAGAGCGGCATCCGTGCGTTGCAGGATTTCGCCCAGCGTTTGAAGAGCTATTCAGTGGTTGGCAGCAACGCTTGATTGCGTCGCGCTAACGTTCGCTAGAAACAAAAAGCCCGCCTTGATGGCGGGCTTTTTGTTTATGGGGCGGAAGGACTTTGCGAGTCCCGTTGATCGGCTTGGCATGTTGCTGCGCTCTCTCCGATTACGCCATCAACACCAAGCTTATGACACTCAGGAAATAAAGCGCGAGCGTTGTTCAAGCGTCGGCACGAAGCACTGATCGCTGCGTCCGAACAACCGATAACGATGACGCGCGACGAAGCGATACGGCACATCGCGCAGCGTGCGCGGCAACGCCAGCATGGCGGTGCTCAGCCAACGCCAGCGTCGGCCCGGTAGCCCGCGCAAGACGCGGGCGATCGCCGTGGTATCCGTATAGCCCTGTCCATCCTCGACAAGAAGCATCGAAAACGGCGAGTCCGGATTCAAGCCGTGCTCGTGCAGCAAATGCCGTCCGCTTTCCGATTGCATGGCGGCAAACACATAACGGCCTTCGATGTCGTGTTGGAGCAGAAAGCGGATCCAGCGACTACACAACAGACACACGCCGTCATAGACGATCACAGGTGCTGTCGCGTCGTCAGTCATTCGAAACGATCTCCAGCCAACCACGATAGGCAACCAATCTGCCCGCCAAAGGTAAGCGCGTATCGATGGCGAATGCGTAGCGACCATCACGCGCACTGCTGCGCGATAGAACCTGGCCGAACCATGCGCGCGGCATAGGCAGTCCACATACCGAGACGCGCTTCAAATCCCAGTCGATGCCGTTTGCATCGTGATGCAGTTGGAAGCGCAGCGTCACAGGGCCAAGCCGTTCGAGTAGATGCGCTGATTCCGTGTCGCGATCCAGTACCGATCGCATGTGGCCTCGGGCAAAACGCCGCGTCCACGTTTCCCTGCTACCTTCGCGTTCGATGCATACTTCCAAGGCCTGCTGCATGCCAGGAGAGGGCAGGCCCAGCACACGCCGAAGCATGCGAACGACTACGTTGTTATCGCCTTCGACATCCGCTTCGCCCCGAGCCACGACGCGCGGCGCGTCACCATGCATGCGCTGCACGACGCCAGGCAACGCACACCAAGCAGCGTTACCAAGCAAGGTGGGGAAAAGCGCTTTGGACGTATCCATGCTCCGATCATGCGAAACGATCGTGGTGCTGGCAAGCGACCAAAAAGAAAACCCGCCACAAGGGCGGGTTTTCATGAAAGGCACTGGATCCCGGCCTTCGCCGAGATGACCTACCTGCGGTAGATCACTTGATCTTGCCTTCCTTGTAGATCACGTGCTTGCGAACGACCGGATCGTATTTCTTGAATTCAAATTTGTCCGGGGTGTTCTTCTTGTTCTTCTGCGTGGTGTAGAAGTGGCCGGTACCGGCCGACGAGATCAGACGGATCTTGTCTTGCTTGCTGTTAGCCATGACTTACTCCTCAGACCTTTTCGCCGCGGGCACGCAGGTCGGCGATCACGGCCTCGATGCCCTTCTTGTCGATGGTGCGCAGCGCGTGGTTGGAAACGCGCAGTTTTACCCAGCGGTTTTCGCTAGGGACCCAGAAGCGACGCTCATGCAGGTTTGGCAACCAGCGGCGACGGGTCTTGTTGTTGGCATGCGAGACGTTGTTACCGGTCTGCACACCTTTTCCGGTGACTTGGCATACACGGGCCATGATGACCTCCGTAATGTGTGGTGTAACGCCCGTTAGCCAGGGCGACATCGGCCCAGCGACACTGTGTGCCACGCGATGCTGGAGGGTGGTGCTTTCGCCGTACATCGTAAGGTCCGCATCGCGTCGCGGACATGCCCGATAGACCGGGCCGATAGGGGCGAGCCGCGCATTATCCCGTAAAAACAGGGTGATGTGCAAACAGGCGGGCGCCTTTTCCCCTGTTCTCCTGGGATGAGGCACTTTGGGCCGCCATGGCAGCCATCGGGGATGTATGGAACAATCTCCTCCTTTGCGCCCCGTGCGCCTGCTTATTTCGAACCGAGGGATTCTCATGGCAGAAGTTATCGCCAACGGCCTGGGCAACGGCCCGGGCAGCCAGCCGCAGTTGTCGCTGCAGAAGATCTATGTGAAGGACGTGTCCTTCGAAGCGCCCAACGCACCGCAGATCTTCCAGGATGTGAGCGAGCTGAACGAAGCCCCGCAAGTCCAGCTGAACCTGACCCAGCGCGCCACCGGCCTGGGCAACGATCTGTACGAAGTGGTGCTGAGCCTAACCCTTACCTGCACCGCAAACGACCGCACCGCCTATCTGGCTGAAGTCCATCAGGCTGGCCTGTTCGGCATCGCCGGCTTCAACGAACAGGATCACGCCAGCATCATCGGCAGCTACTGCCCGAACCTGCTGTTCCCGTATGCGCGCCAAGTGATTTCCGCGCTGGTGCAGGAAGGCGGCTTCCCGCCGTTCCTGCTGCAGCCGATCAACTTCGAAGCCCTCTACGCCGAGCAGCAGCGCCGCGTGGCGGGCGGCGAGGCACCGACGCTCAATAGCTGAGCATCCAACCATGAGCGACCAGCCGATTCTGGCCGTTCTGGGTGCGGGCTCCTGGGGCACGGCCCTGGCCGCACTGGCCTCGCGCAATGGCGTCCCCACCCGCCTGTGGGGGCGCGATGCCGCCGCGTTGGCAGCCATGGCTGCCACGCGTCGCAACCAGCGTTACTTGCCGGATCTCGAATTGCCCGTTGGACTCGATTTCGAGCCCGATCTGGCGAAGGCCGTCTACGGTGCCACGATCGTGCTGATTGTGGTGCCCAGCCATGCGTTTGCCGAAATGCTGGACGAGATCGCGCCCCTGCTCGATCCCAAGGCCAACATCGCATGGGCGACCAAGGGTTTCGAGCCCGGTACTGGCCGCTTCCTGCATGAGTTGGTGGCCGAAAAGTTGCCAGGCCGCGCCGCAGCGGTGATCACCGGCCCGTCCTTCGCGCGCGAAGTGGCGGCTGGTATGCCCAGCGCCGTTACGGTGCATTCGGATGACGACGCATTCGCCCAACAACTGGCGACCTTGCTGCACGCACCCAACTTCCGTGCCTATTCCGGCAAGGACGTGCTGGGCGCCGAACTCGGCGGGGCGATGAAGAACGTGCTCGCCGTTGCTACCGGCGTCGCCGATGGCATGCAGCTGGGCCTGAACGCCCGTGCCGGCCTCATCACTCGCGGCATGAACGAGATGCTGCGCCTGGGCGTGGCGCTGGGCGCGCGACCGGAAACCTTGATGGGCCTCTCCGGCTTGGGCGATCTGGTGCTCACCTGCACCGGCGATCTCTCCCGTAATCGGCGATTGGGCATCGCGCTGGGGCAGGGCATCGGCATCGATGAAGCCGTGGCGCAGATCGGCCAGGTGGTCGAAAGCGTGGTTACGGCCGATGAAGTGGCGCGCCTCGCCGACAAGCACGGCCTGGATCTGCCCATCAGCAAAGGCGTGCGCGCGGTGCTTCACGGCGAAGTCACGCCAGTGGAGGGATTGAAGGCCCTCATGGCGCGTGAACAGAAGCCGGAGTATCCGAAAGGATTGTTCGGACCATATTGAGCGGCAGTTCTCGCGGAAGTCCGTATCCGCTTGCGGCACGGACCCGGATCGCTGCTAAGCTCAAGGTTTTGATCGCTCCAAGGATCGCATGCGCATGCACCTACCGGACGAGAAACACCAAGGCGATCCCTCCGCCCCCAGCGATGAGCGCGGTGAGGAAAGCCTGCCCGGCGTGTGGCGCAAGCTGCTGGCCAAGCCCTCTGCAGCTGCCGTGCACGAACACGCCGTACTCGGTTTCTTTTTCGAGGTGATGCCCGAAGAAGGCGCGCCCTATGCGCGCCTGGATGCCGCGCCGGTGTTGCTGGCGGTGGCCGAACATGGCCGCTTCGCGCGTCCGACGCCGCTGGACAGCAAGCTGCTGGCGCACACGCCACTGCAATCGCTCGAACAACGGCTCGCCACCGCTGTGCTCGGCTTGCCGCAGACCCTGCGCAAATCGCGCAGCTACGCACGCCTGGCCGGTCATGTCGGCAGCACGCTGCTGGCCGAGATGCTGGACACCGCTCCATGTTTCCTCGGCGGTCTGGCCGGTTTGCGCCTGTCCCGCGGCAAATCGCATCAGCTCAACTGGCATTGGCACATGGAACACGATGGCAGCCAGCGCCTGCTGCCAGCACTCCCACCTAGCCAGCGCCTGCTGCGCGTGGATGGCCTTTGGTACCTGGATGCCGAACGTGCCGAACTCGGCCACCTCGAAGCCGATCCTGAAGAAACACACTGGCTCGACCTTCCGCCGCTAAAGCACGAATACGGCCACACCCTGCGGCGCAGTCTGCCGACGAGCCGATTGGCGCACCGCATTCCGCTGCCCCAGGTATTCGAGCAAATGCGTCGCGCGGAATTGGCGCCCAAGCCGGTGCTGATCCTGCACGCGCTCACCCGGCACGCGCGGCTGGCCGCCGGCACGCCGCCGCTTGCCTATGCCCGCCTCGCCTTCGACTACGCCGGTGAACGCCTGCCAGGACGCGGTGGCGAGCCACTGGTGCGCCGTGTGCGCAACGGTCAACTGGTGGAAATTGCACGTCGGCGTGCGGAAGAGCTCTCCACGATGGAGCAGTTGGAGCGCGCAGGCCTCACGCTGGGTGTAGACACGGAGGGCCTGCCCTGGGATCTCGCCGATACGCTGCCGGAAGACGCGTGGTTATTCCCCGGCAAGGGTCACGCAGGTGCGCTGGAAGTGAACACGCCGGCGCGCTGGCTTGCGTTGCGGCCGAAGCTGGAAGCGGAAGGCTTCCTGCTCGAATACGCACCCAGTTTTCCATTCGAAGTGCTGGAAGGCCCGGTGCGCTGGTATGGCAATGCCGTCGAAGATGCCGACGATCACGCGTTCGATCTCGAAATCGGCATCGAGGTGGAAGGCAAGCGCCGTAACTTGCTGCCTGCCGTCGCGCAGGCGCTGGCCGAACATCAGCTCAACCTGAGCCCCGCACCGAATGAGCCGGAAGACGCGGTGTGGTACGCGCCGGTCGATGAGCGCCGCCGCGTGCCGGTGCGCCTGAAGGAATTGCGCGGCTTGCTCGCGCCGCTGGCCGAATATCTCGAAAAGCCGAAGAAGAAACTGCACCTGCCGCGCGTGCAAGCCGGTCGTCTGGAAGAAATCGTCGAAGCGCTTCCGAGCGGCGGCGAACTGCAGGCACCCGAACAACTGCGCGGCTTCACGGCGCGTCTTCGCGATGCCGCCGAGCGCGCCAGCGATGTGGTGCCCGAAGGCCTCACCGTCGAATTGCGTCCGTATCAGCGCGAAGGTCTGCGTTGGTTGAACGCGCTTGCTGAAGCAGGGGTCGGTGGCGTGCTCGCCGACGACATGGGTTTGGGCAAGACACTGCAATTGATCACGCATCTGCTGGCGCTGAAACAACACGGCGCTTTGCAGCAGCCGGCGCTGATCGTGGTGCCTACCAGCTTGATTCCCAATTGGCTGGCCGAGATCGCTCGCTTCGCGCCGTCACTGCGGGCGCTGGCGCTGCATGGCCCGCAACGCAGCGGGGATTTCTCGCAGATTGCCGTGCAAGACATCATCCTCACCAGTTATGCGTTGCTGCCGCGTGACGTCGTCACGCTACGCAAGCAACCGTTCTCGCTGATCGTGCTGGATGAAGCGCAGCAAGTGAAAAATCCACGCACGCAAGCACGTCGCGCGGTACTCACACTGCGCGCACCGCGCTGTGTCTGTCTCACCGGTACGCCGCTGGAAAATCACTTGGGCGAGCTCTGGTCGCAAGTCGACCTTGCAGTGCCCGGTCTGCTCGGCGACGAAGGCGCGTTCCGACGTCACTATCGCGTGCCGATCGAAAAGCAACGCGATGAAGAATGCCAGGCGCGCCTCAACCGACGCCTCGCGCCGTTCATTCTGCGCCGGACCAAGTCGCAGGTTGCCTCCGAACTGCCCGCCAAGACTGAAATCACTCGGCGCGTAGTGCTCGATGGTCGCCAGCGCGAACTGTACGAAAGCTTGCGCCTATCGTTGGCCGATGAGTTGCGCGAGGTGATCGCGCAGCGCGGTATCGCGCACAGCGGCATCGTGGTGCTCGACGCGTTGCTCAAGTTGCGGCAGGTTTGCTGCGACCCGCGCCTGGTAAAACTGGAGGCCGCACGCGGCGTGCGCGATTCCGCAAAGTTCGAGCTGCTGATGGACATGCTGCCCGCACTGCTCGCCGAAGGCCGCAAAGTGCTGCTGTTCTCGCAGTTCACCGAAATGCTCAAGCTGATCGCCAGCGAGCTCGAACGCCATCGCATCCGCTACGTGATGCTGACTGGCGAAACACGTGACCGCGCCGAACCCGTGCAGCGTTTCCAGGAAGGTGAGGTGCCGTTGTTCCTGCTGTCGCTCAAAGCCGGCGGTGTGGGCCTGAACCTTACCGCTGCCGACACGGTGATCCACTACGACCCATGGTGGAACCCCGCTGCCGAAGCACAGGCTAGCGATCGCGCGCACCGCATCGGGCAGGATAAACCGGTGTTCGTCTTTCGCCTGATCACTGTCGGCACCGTCGAAGAACGTATCGAAGAATTGAAGGCACGCAAGGCGGAACTCGCCGAAGCCGTACTGGAAGGCGGCGGCACGCGCGAGAAGCTCAGCTTCGACCAAACCGATCTGGATGCGCTGCTGGCGCCTTCTTGACGGAATGCGTTTCACCGTACTGGACGATATGAGCGATCCAGTATCGCTCCATGCATAGTTTTTCGAAATTTAGGATCGGTCAGATAGGTCCAGGCACCTTCCTCCTCTAGCTTGTCGCGCGGACGTCAAAGCGACTAGCTCCATCGCCAAGATTCAATGGCATGTCGTCTTGTTATCGGACGACATATGCCTTTTCGTGCGCCGTCGTTCAGGACAGTCCTGCAGCACCCTCCTCTCGCGGATGCGTGTCATGAGCGTGTGTCCGTGTGCATCCATTTACGGACGGACCCTACATTGATGAACTCTGCAAACACCTTCGCCGGGATGACTCGGCGCATTTTGGTTGGCGCCATCGCAGCAAGCCTGCTTGCACCGTGCGCATCGTACGCAACCAGCGGGCAACAAGTGGCGAATGGCATTGCGCTTTTGCTTGCGCCCGACAACTACGTGACAAATGCGCAACCAACGCTGTCCGTGCTCAACGCGGGCAGTATTACCGCCGATGGTGGTGTATCGGTGAATGCTTCCGGTAGTAGTGGTGTAGGCGCACAGATCAATGGTCAAGGCAGCTTGCTGGTGTTTAGCGGCGGAAGCATCAGCACCAGTGGTCAATATGGTTACGGGGTTTATGCGTTAGGTGGGGGGTCGGCCAACATCGGACGTGATGCCAATGGTGTGGGGACGAACATCATCACGTCCGCAAACTACGGTTACGGTTTATACGGCACGGATGCGGGCACGGCGATCAATGTCGTGGGCGCCACCATCAGCACGTCAGGCGCGGCTGGTTACGGCGCACGTATCAGTGGTGCCGCGTTGTTGCTGGCAAATAGCAGCATCAGCACAACGGGCAATACTTCCTACGGCGTCTATGCCGATGCGTCGGTTTTCGCTCCCGCCGCCCAAGGCCAGGTTGTACTCAACAACGTCTCAATATCGACGCAAGGCCCCAGTTCGCATGCGTTGTACCTCGATGGATCGCGCGCTGGGGTAACGGCTGCCATCACAGGCGGCTCATTCACGACATCTGGCAACCAGTCAGTCGGCATCTACTTGACGCAAGGCGCGCAAGCGACGGTCACTGGCACGAGTGTGCAAACGGCGGGCACTTCCTCTTACGGCATCAGCATGAATCAGGAGGGTTCGAAGATCACTCTTGATCACGTCTCTGTGGCTACGACTGGCAACAATGCCGATGCAGTATGGGCGCCGAGTAACACAGCCATTGCCGCGAGCAATTTCGATATCCACACCACAGGCGGTACCGCGTTAGGTTTCGACAATCGTGCGTCGACGATCGTGCTGACAAACGGCAGCATCCTTACCGAGGGTGCTAGCTCGCATGCGCTGTATGCGTCACAAGAATTTTCCAGTGCCGCAGCTATCACCGGTGAAAATCTCGATATTCAGACGGAAGGCGCGGGTGCGGCCGGTGCATGGGCGCGGCTAGGTGGACAGATATCGCTAAGTAACAGCACTGTTGAGACAACGGGCGACACAAGCATCGGTGTTCGTACGGGCGTCAGCAGTGCGATCTCGCTGAGCAACACCAACGTCGAAACTGCCGGCGCTACGGCATACGGTGTCTACGCTCAGGGTGCGGTGACCATGCTCGGGGGGGCGATTCATACCACCGGGCAGGGCGCGTACGGCGTCGCAGTGGTAGACGGCGGGCAAGTGAGTCTGAGCGGGGCTGACGTGCTCACGGATGGCGCCGGTGCCTACGGCGCAGCATTCGGCGGCACCACTTCCGCTAGCGAAGGCGGCACTTTCAGTATGGATGGTGGCTTGCTTATCAGTGCTCAGTCACATGCTTTCGCTGCAGCGGGAAACGCCAATATCAACTTGAGCAATGGCGTGCAAGTTATCGGCGGGAGCGGTGTCTTGCTGGATGTGCGCGACGTTGTCGGTCAAGTCACATTGGCGATGGACAATAACGTAGCTGCCCAAGGCGACATCGTATTCGATCCGTCCCTTCTCAGCGGCGACACCATGCCGGCTGCCAACACCATGGTGTCGTTGAGCAACGGCTCGCAATGGATGGGCGCTACGCAGAATGCTGTGAGCAACTTGTCGCTGGATAGCGGCAGCTTGTGGACCATGACGGGCGACTCCTCCGTCGGCCAGCTCGCGTTGAGCGATTCGATCATCCAGTTTTCGCCAACAGAGAATGGCAGCTACAAGACACTTGTGGTGAACGGCGATTTTTCGGGTGCGGGTGGTGTGATCGGAATGAACACGCTGCTCAACGAAGGCGGAGCACTCGGCAATCAGCAGACCGATCGCTTGCTCATTCTCGGCAACGTCACGACAACGGGCGCGGTGCTATTGGATGTCGCGCCACAAGGCAATGGGGCGGCGACGGGCACCGACAAAGATGGTGCGGTGAGCCCAAGCGAAGGTATTTCTCTGGTGCAGGTCGCAGGGTCCTCGCGCGCCGACGCTTTTGCGCTAAAGAATGGCTACGTTGCCGTTGGTCCGTGGAAATACACGTTGTACGCATTCGGGCCCGGTCAAGCAGATCCTGCGCAGAATGCACTGGGTTCCGGCACGCTGAATTGGGATTACCGACTGGCTAGCGCCTATGTGGAGGATCCCAGCAACGACCCCACCGGTCCGACGAACAACGACACGCCATCCGATCCGGAAGCGCCGGCTGATCCGCTTCAGCCGGATGCGGCGCCACGTGTGCGCCCTGCGTTGGTGCCGCAAATACCTTCCTACATCGCCGCACCGACAGCGTTGCTGAACTATGGCGATTCGATGATCGACACGCTGCATCAGCGCTTGGGCGAGATTCGCGATGCTGCGCCGAGCGACCCACACGGCGGCGAGCTGTTCGTGCGCTACATCGGTAGCCAGCAGCGATATTCGTCAAATCTCGGTTTCGCCGATTACGGTTTTGGTTTCGATCAACAGATCAATGCGCTGCAGTTAGGTGGCGGTATCGTCTCTTGGACCACTGACAAGTCCAGCTTGCGTGTGGGGTGGGCGTTCGACAAAGGCACTACGCGCGTGACGCCGGATGCGCCCGATGGCGCCAGTGCGGGCAGATACGACGCACATGGCGTGTCGGCCTGGATGACTTGGCAGCAGGCAAATGGCTTCTATGTGGATGCGCTGTTGGGTGGTGAGCACTACGAGGGCGATGTGGATACGCAGGCTCGCAACAGTGCTGTCGCTAACCTCCGGGCAGCAAGCTGGACGGCCTCGGTCGAGGCGGGCTATCCCTTTGCGCTTGGCAAAGGCTGGTCGCTGGAGCCGCAAGCGCAGCTGAAGCGTCAATCGTTGACCTTCAACAGCTTCACCGACAATGATGGGCTCTACACACAGATCGATGTGGGTGGTTTGACGACAACACGCATGGGCGTTCGTCTGACGAAAATCGACGATGCACGCTTCTCGCCCTATTTGCGTGCGGATTTCATTCGCACCACCGGTGGTGATTCGCGAATCTACACGTCGAGCAACGCTTGGGATGCAAGCGGAGCGTTCAACGGAGGTCGCCTAGGTAATAGTTATCGGCTTGGCGCGGGTGCGACCAGTCAATGGCTTTCACATCTAGCGCTCTATGGCGAAGCGGATTATCGGCACGGCGTCAGCGGTTATGGCCTGCGCGGCTGGCAGGCAAATATGGGATTGCGCTTCGATTTCTGACGCTTTGTGGAAAAGGGCGCTGAATGGATATATTCAGCGCCCTCTCTAGTTCATGACCTGGCGATATCAGCGGAATCGCTGCCGCCGAGGCCGTACTTGAAGGCTGCGGCAGGTGAGAAATTCGGCTTCCATCAGTGCGATCTTGGCGCCTTGCTTGCGCGATTGTTCAGCGCATTTTTACTGTGTCTGTGACGATCCGCTCGCCTGCGGTCCATTGGCAGCCGCGGGCAGTCCTTGCAACCACTGCGGCTTACCGACGACGACTTGTCCGTGGATATCGTCGAAGTCGTTGCTGGCTTCTTCGTGGAGTTTATTTGCAATGGCGAAGGAGCTCTCCGGGTACGGAGAGAATCCGCGAAGGTAGGTGATGCCGCCATCTTGGGCCGATTCGTCGATCGGCTTGATCATTTGGTTGAAACGCCGAATCGCGCGTGGCGCGGCGACGCTGTCGCCATACCTGGTTTGCATCTTCCGCAACAAGGCGGCCGACTGATCGATCTCCTGCGGCGTCGACCTGGAGCGCGCTTCTGCGTACATAAGCTGATACTGGGGTTTCTTGCGTTCGGCGGACAACGCTAGCCATGCGAGGCCTAGCGGACGGTTTTGCGGGACGTCATCCATATCGCCGTTGAAGTAAGTCAAACCTAGGGCGTATTGGGCATCCTTATTGGCCCAGTAGGCGGATTCTTCGAGCATCCACAGCATTTTTTTATGCTTGCCACGCCCTAGAGCAGCACGAGCTTCGCAAGCGTAGAAATCGCCGGGGAGGATGAATTCGAGCTCGGCGGGGCAGTAAATATCTTTGTTCTGCGCTTCCACCTGCGTCGCGTCAGGTTTTGCCGAGCTGCTGGCGGCGGCAGGCGACGACATTTGTCCGGCTGCGCTGCTGGCAAAGGTCAGTCCGACAGCCACTGTGGCTAGAGCCCCGAGCAATCGCTTAAGCATCCCATTGTCCCTTTTGGAGGATTCGCGTAACTACTGCGGTACATCCGCAAAACGGATAAGAAGCGATTCCGATGACATCTTGCGAGGCCCTTCGTCCTTATCTTCGTGTTTGGGAACGGCCGTCGATGTCTGCCCCAGCTTATCCGCGATCAATCGCGCGCGGCTACTTCATCGATATGTCGCAGCAGATCGGCCGGGTCGTCGTACACGCGGAACGCACCCGCCCGCTGCAATTCGTCCTGCCCGTAGCCGCCCGACAACACGCCCACGCCCAAAGCGCGCGCACGTTGCGCAGCGAGCATGTCCCAGATGCTATCGCCGATCACCAGCGATTGATGGATATCCACGCCCAAGCGATCGGCGGCGGCCAGGAACAAGTCGGGATCGGGCTTGGCATGGCGCACCATGTCGCGCGTCACCACCGGCACTTTATTTGGATCGACGCCCAGCGCCGCGAGGTTGTGTGCAGCGGTTTCCATGCGACCGCTAGTGGCGATCGCCCAGGGGATCTGTTCCTTCGTTAGGAAATCCAGCAATTCGCGTGCGCCGGGCAACGGCCTGACCGAGCCCTGCGTATGGTGCCGATTGAACGCTTCCGCGTGCCACTGCTGCAAGCGCTTGATGCGATCTTCGGTGATCGCCAGGCCCGTCTCGCGCAACAGGATGTTGGTAAACAAGCCGCCGCTCATGCCGATTTTGCGATGGATGGTCCATACCGGCAGTACGACGCCTTCCCGATCCAGCGATTCCTTCCAGGCCAGCACATGCTGGTAGACGCTGTCGACTAGCGTGCCGTCGAGATCAAAAAGAAAGGCTGTGTTGGAGCGAGGCATAAAAGACCCTCGGTGCAGATGATGCGAAGTTTCGTCCGTTCTACGTGGCAGCGTTGTTCGCGCGCGGCTGTTTTTTCGCGAAACGATTGGTGCGGTTTAAGTGCCGGAGGTCAAAGGTCGCCCTGACTCAAGTACTGCCAACGCCGCCGCACCCAGCAAACCGGGTTCCGGATGCGTGATGGCAATCGTCGGCACGCGTTCCATCGTTTCGCGGAACCGGCCCTTGGCTTCGAAGCGCTCGCGGAAGCCGCCGCTTTGCAGCCACGGCATCAAGATTTTCAACACGCCGCCGGTGAGATAGACACCGTCCCAGCCGCCCAGGCTCAACACGAGGTCGCCAGCGACGCTGCCGAAGATGCCGGCCAGCGTTTCCACCGTGCGCACGCATAGCGGATCGCTGTTGTCGCTGGCGCGCGCGGTAATGTCTTCGGGCGTGTATTCCTCGGCGCCTTGGCCGGCCATGTCGGCGAGTGCGAGATAGAGATTCACCAGGCCGTTGCCGCAGATCATGCGCTCGTTGGACACGCGCCCGAAGCGCGCGTTGAGTCGATGCAGAATCTCCACATCTTCGGCGGTATGCGCGGCGAAGCCGGCGTGGCCGCCTTCGGTTTCCAGCACGATCCAATGGCCATAGCGCAGCAGCAAACCGGCCACGCCCAAACCGGTGCCGGGGCCCATCACCACAAAGGTCTGCGACGATTTGTTGTCGTGTTCGGGCGGCACGGGTGGTCCGACCGCCTGCAGCTGATCTTTCTGCAGCAGCGGAATCGACATGCCTTGCGCGGCGAAATCGTTCACCAGGCGCACGCCATCGAAACCCAATTCGGCCTGCAGCCCGTGCGCGGAAACCGCCCAGGGATTGTTGGTGATCTGCACTGTCTCGCCATTGGCGATGCGGCCGGCCGCCGCGATGATCGCGTGCGATGCCGTATGGCCGGTATCGGTGAAATATTGGCCGATGGTGTCGGCCAGCGTGTCGAAATCCTTCACGCGGTAACGCCGCACGCTATCCATCAGCAGTGGCGTGGCCGAGGTGGTGTCGGCGAGTGCGAAGCGGACATTGGTGCCGCCGAGATCGGCTAGCAGGGTAGGGGTTGTGGCGGAGCGATCCATGGGACATCCAGACAGCGAGCCTGACAAGACTGCCCTGTGTTGTTCCGTTCGTCCAGTTTGGCTTTATCTGCAGGCGCTCGCCCGGGCCGGCGACGTCCTTGCGCCGGCGCATCGGTTGCCGCCCCCCGACGTTCGGGGACCGGTTTTCAGGTCTTCAGCGCCGACAGCGCATTGAGCAACGCCTGCCCATTTGGGCTGCCCAGACCCGTGCATGCATCCCAGCCGGCTGCGGCCTTATACGCGCCGTTGTTTCCTTGCGTGATATCGCGGAAAGCGCTCTCGCCGATCTGGTACAGCGCGGCGTGCACATCGCCCACCGGCGTGCCCAGTTTCTGGTTCAGGCGCGCAATCAGCGCAGCCCAGAGCGGCGCCACTGCGCTGGTGCCCCCGATCACCTGCGACTGTCCGCCGACCAGGACCTGATAGCCGGTCACCGGATCGGCATTGCCGGAAACATCGGGCACTCCGCGTCCGGCGTTGCCGCTGGGGGACTTGGGAACATTCGCATTTTGCTGCCAGGTCGGCAGGTCGTATTCGATGCTGACACCGCCGCCGGTGGCGCCATCGTTGCTGGCGGTTTCGTTCCACACTACTTCGCTCTGGATCGTCGTGCCGCTGGCATCGAGCGTGGTGCCGCCGCAGGCGAGCGAATAGGGGCTGGATGCGGGAAAGTCGACGTGCGGCTGGCCGTCGCTTTCGCCATCGCTGGAGCCGTTGTCGCCTGCAGCCACCGTGACGGTAACGCCCAACGCTGCAGCGTCCTGCAACGCGCTCTCCATCGCGGCGAGCGAGGAGCTGTTCCAGCTGTCCTCGGGACCGCCCCAACTGATCGAGATCACCGACGGTTTGTTGGTCGTGTCGTGCGCGGCCTGCGAGATGGCTTCGTAGAAACCCTGGTCGGTGTTGGCCGTGAAATACACGGCGATCGTCGCACCGGGTGCCAGAGCGCCGGCCACTTCGATGTCCAGCATCACTTCGTCGTCGGCATCGCTGCCATCCGGCGCGTTCTTTCCGCCATCGACCGAAACGGCCGTAACCTTGGGCGGCTGCGTGATGCCGAGGCCGCTGAAATATGTGCTGAGGTCGCTGGTACTGAAACCGCCGCCTAGTTCGATGATGCCGATGGTCTCGCCGGTGCCGTCCGTCTCGGCTGGAAAGTTGTACAGCTGGCCAATCTGCAGTGGCGTGAAACTGTTGCTGGGTTGCGCATGGGGTCTGCGCGAACGCGGACGCGCCACCGGGCGTTGATCGAGGCCAAGCACCGCAATGGCCTCCGGCGGTAGCGTGGGTGCGTGGCCGCAGCCGACAAACGGGCCGTAGCCGTTGAGCTGATACTTGCCCAACGTGACGCCGAAAGCTTGCTCGAGCGCCGACGGCGCGCCGCGCAGACGCAGCACCCGTCGATGCAAATCGTTACTGGCTTCGCTCAATCCATGCTTGCGCGCGAAACCGCGAAGGCTTTCCAGGTCCGTCGGATCGGCGCCGCAATGCAGCCCGAATTCTCCGCGTGGCCAGCGCGGGGCATGCGGCCATGCTGCTGGCGTCGGTGCGGGGCCCTGGCGACGTCGCAGCACGATGGTGACTTCAATCGGCTGGGTGCCCTCGTGCGGGCCGAGGTATTTCATGCCGTCGGGCGTGGTCCAATGCGGCGTACGCGTAACGTGCTGACTCATGGCGCAACTCCTGGGGGAAGGGGGCGTGCACTACCCAAAGATGGCACAGCTTATGTGTCGATCTCGCGTAGGTCCGGATCGCCGTTAATGGTCAGCTAAGCGCATCTCAGGGACTGAGCCGGGGGCAATGCCGTTCTGTCCGGTCGCGGCGCGTTAAACTAGGCGGACAGATCGCAAGAGATTTCCGCATGAATTTCCCCGCTATCCGTATGCGCCGCATGCGTCGCGATGCCTTCTCCCGCGCACTGATGCGCGAGCACACGCTACAACCGAGCGACTTGATCATGGTGGCGTTCGTGATCGATGGCGAAGGCAAGCGCGAACCGGTGCCGTCGATGCCCGGCGTGGATCGCGTCTCCATCGATGGTTTGTTGGCGTTGGCCGGTGAGTGTGTGCGCCTTGGCGTTCCGGCCTTGGCGTTGTTTCCTTCACCCAGCGGCAACGTGAAAAGCGAGGACGCCGCCGAAGCATGGAATCCACAGGGCCTGATGCAGCGTGCGACACGCGCGCTGAAGGCGAAATATCCCGATCTCGGATTGATCGGCGACGTGGCGCTCGATCCATACACAACGCACGGTCAGGACGGCCTGATCGACGAACACGGCTATGTGATGAACGAGCCAACCGTTGAGGCGCTCATCAAGATGTCGCTAGCGCAGGCCGAAGCCGGCATGGATTTCGTCGCGCCGTCGGACATGATGGATGGCCGCATCGGCGCGATCCGCGAAGCACTGGAAAACGCCGGATATATCCATACCCGCATCCTTGCTTACTCCGCCAAATACGCATCCGCGTTCTATGGTCCGTTTCGTGATGCGGTTGGTTCGGCGGCGAACCTGGGCAAAGGCAACAAACACACGTATCAGATGGATGTCGGCAACAGCGATGAAGCCCTGCGCGAAGTGGAGCTGGATATCGCCGAAGGCGCCGATGCCGTGATGGTGAAACCGGGCATGCCTTATCTGGACGTGTTGCGGCGGGTGAAAGACGCGTTCGGCGTGCCGACGTTCGTCTATCAAGTCAGCGGCGAATACGCGATGTTGAAGGCCGCTGCACAGAACGGTTGGCTGGACGAACGCGCGGTCGTGCTCGAATCGCTCACCGCGTTCAAACGGGCGGGTGCCGATGCGATCCTCACTTACTTTGCGATCGATGCCGCACGCTACCTGCGTGGCGAATGACACCCTGACCTCCGACCTATTTGGGTAGCCTTCGCGGTGGGCTATGGTGCTATTGAGTCAGCTAGGACACGCGCGCCATGACCGCCATTTTCCGTGCTCCCGTGCTGATCGTTGGCGCAGGCCCCACTGGACTTGCCGCGGCGCTTTTTCTTACGCATCGCGGCGTGAAGGTGCGCATCATCGACACCGCGCGAGCGCCGACGTCCACGTCCAAAGCACTGCTGGTCAATCCGCGCACGCTCGAAATTCTTCACGATAGCGGTGTAGCGGCCCGCATCATGACTGAAGGTACGCGCTTGACCGGCGCTTGCCTGCATCGTGGTACCAAGATCGTGGCTGCGATCGACGTGCTCGCATTGTTGCCCGGGCAACCGTTGATCGGCATCCCGCAAGCGCGCACCGAGGCGTTGCTCATCGAGGCGCTGCATGAGCAGGGCGTCGACGTAGAGCGTGGCGTGAGCCTGCAGACGCTCGAACAGAATGCAGAACGTGTGACGCTGTCTTTGCAACACGCCGACGGTCAGCCGGAAACCACTCACGCAGCACTCGTCTTCGGTGCGGACGGTGCGCGCAGTACGGTGCGTCAACAACTGGGTCTTGCCTTTGAGGGCAGCAGCCTTCCGGAGCCCTGGCGGCTGTGGGACGTGCAACTGCAAACGCCGCTCGATCCGCAGCGTGCGCATATCGCGTTGCTGCCCGACGGTTTCATGTTTCTGATGGCGTTGCAGGGCGATATATGGCGCGTGATAGGCAATAGCGCCGATCCGCTCGCGCAGTTGCCGGCAAGCAGCGTGCCTGGAACGGTGTCGTGGCAATCGCAGTTCCATATTGCCCATCGTCTTGCCAGCCGCGTTTGTGTAGGGCGCGTGGCACTCGGTGGCGATGCCGCGCACATCCACTCGCCGCTGGGCGCGCGTGGCATGAACCTGGGCATCGAGGATGCGTGGGTCTTCGCCGACTGCACCGCCGATGCGCTCGATGGATCTTTGCATCGCTTTCACGAATACGGCGAGTTACGCGAAGTGGTGCACCATCGCGTGGTGAAGAAGATCGAAGCGATGACACGCATGGTGCGCGGCAAGCCCGCCGCCATCGCGCACATTCGCGACTGGATCGCACCGCAGTTGTTGAAATTGCCACAGGCGCGAAAGCAGATGGCCGCCACTATCTCCGGCATGGATCATCCGCTTCGCACCCATCTGTAACAGCTCAGGCGTACTGCGCGATACCGTTGCCGAAAGACCAATTCTCTTTCGCCGTTTCCAGCAAATTGATCAGCACATCCTCGGGGCGAAGGCCGGGATCGGCGACCAGTTTTTCCATCACGCTTTTATAAAACGCTTGCTTCTGTTGGACGGTGCGCGTGTTGTTGCAAGCGATCTGCACGATCACCAGATCGTCGCTGCGCGCGATGTCCAAATAATTGGCGTCGTAGTCGAATTCATCGGCATCGTGCTGGCTGACCAGGATGAAGCGGTCGTTTTCCGGTACGCCGAAGGAATCGCGCATGGCGGCGTAGATGCCGTTGCGCAAGGCGGCGATGTGGGCCGGGGATTTGCCGCGGCGCAAAGCGATACGGACGAGAGGCATGTTGTGACTCCGGTTGATCAGGGTTTGGTTGCAGGTTGGGAAACGTGGCCGACTTCGTAAACATCGACGTCGTCGCCCGTGGGGAAGGGGATGGCTGCGCCCCACAATCGAAAGCGCAGCAATGTCCATGAGGTGGGGTTGTACGCGCTGATCGCAGCAAGTGCACCACGGTCGGTATCGGTCCGCGCGGCGGTGTTTTCCATATCGCGCAAGCTACTCAGGGCTGTATGAGCGGCGATGGGCAGAATTTCGCGCGTGGCATGTGTTGCGATAGACAGATCGCGTGCCGTATTCGCGTGCCACACCGACCAAGTCCGCACCACGGGCCGACCAAACGAATCGACCACACCGGCGAAACCCGTACCTTCGAGAAAAGTGTTCATGCCTTGCGTGTTGTGCCACAAGTAAAACGGCGCGTACAGATTTTCGCGGCTGCCCGTGCTGCGATCGGCATAGAGGTAAGCCTTGAACGACAACTGCGGAAAATCGTCCGTGAGATGCCCGCGCTCCGCGATGCGCCGACGAATGATGTCCATGTCGTAGTCGGCGGGCAGGGTAATGCGGTATTGCATCGTGATCATGGCTGGCCACTCCAAATGGCTTGACGCGACCTACCTTAGCGGGCGAGCATGCTATTGAAAACCGGGAATTTACGTATCAATAGTCCCGGAAAACAGGATGATGGCATGCAACGCGTTACCTTCGATCTGGACGTTATGCGCAGCTTCGTCGCCGGTATCGAGCTGGGCAGCTTCGCCAAGGCCGCCGAACGGCTGGCCCGGTCCACCTCGGCCGTGAGCGCGCAGCTGAAAAAGCTGGAAGACCAGGCCGGCACGCCGTTGCTGCGCAAGTCTGGCCGCGGCATGGCGCTCACCGAAGCGGGCGAAACGATGCTCGGCTATGCGCGACGTCTGTTGGAGCTCAATGACGAAGCGGCCAGCGCGGTGCGCGGTATCCAGCTGGAAGGGCGCGTGCGATTGGGCCTTCAGGAAGATTTCGGCGAGAGCGTGCTGCCCGAAGTGCTCGGTCGATTTAAACGCGCGCATCCCAAATTGCGCGTCGAAGTGCACATCGCGCGCAACGCCGCACTGTTGGAATCGTTGAATGCGGGGCGGCTCGATCTTGCGCTGGCATGGGAAACCGAGCTGCGCGCGCCGCATGCAGAACACGTGCATACCGTGCCGATGCTATGGATCGGCGCTGGCGAGGAACCGATCGCGTGTGAAGACGGCGAGCCGCTGCCGCTCGTGGTGCTGGACGCGCCTTGCTTACTGCGCACGGCCGCGATCAATGCGCTGGATCGCGCGGGCATTCCCTGGCGCATCGCGTTCACCAGCGCGAGCCTGGCGGGCACCTGGGCGGCCGTCAAAGCGGGGCTGGGTATCAGTGTGCGCACGCCGTTCGGTTTGCCGCCGGAATTGCGCGCGCTGGATTCGCGCGACATCAAACTTCCCGCGTTGCCCATGCTCGGACTGGCGCTTTACCGCAGTGAGGCGGAGCCCGCTCCTGCGGTGGGCCGGCTTGCAGCGCTGATCCTGCAGCGCCTGCAAGCGGATGTTGCCGTCGCCTGACTCAACCGCCCGGCTGCGGCGGCGTTAGTTGAATCTCGTAGATCAGCGGCCAGCGTTTGCCGGTGACGAACAAGCGACCGTGCTTCGCGTCGTAAGCAATGCCGTTGAGCACGTCGTTGTCGGGGTCGAGGGTTTCATCGGCCTTCGGTCCAAGACCAGTCAAGTCGATCCAGCCCACCACGTTGCCACTGGCGGGGTCAATGCGCGCGATGCGATGGGTCAGCCACACATTGGCGTAGATCTGGCCCTTCACCCACTCCACCTCATTGATGTTGATGAGCGGCGCGCCATCGGCGGTGACATCGATCTTGCCGATCTGTTTGAGTGTCTCCGGATCCAGCACGCGAATGGTCGGCGTGCCATCGCTCATCAAGATATGGCGACCGTCTTCGGTCAGCGCCCAGCCTTCGCCGGGATAATCGAACTGGCCGATCTTCTTGAAGCTGTCCAGATCGTAGATGTAACCGTGATGCGACTGCCAGGTCAGCTCGATCAGCTTGTGCTTCCAGGCCACGATGCCTTCGCCGTAGTCCGGCGGCGGCAGATGCGTCTGCTGCACCACTTCGCCGGTCTTGATGTCGACCTTGCGCACGGAGGATTGCCCGACCGTACCGGTGCCTTCGTAAAAGTATCCGTCGAGGTAGAAAAACCCTTCCGTGTAAGCCCCGGTGTCGTGCGGATAGGTATGCAGCACTTTGTAGCCGTATACCGGTATGGAGGACTGCGCATAGGCGGCCGATGCCAGGCACAGTGCGAGAAGGACGAGTAGGCGGGAGAGTCGTTTCATGGCGCCGGATGATCCCATGTCCGGTGTGTTCTCGTCAGCAGGGTCTTTTTGCGTTACGGTCGGTCATCGCATGAAATAGTTGTCGTCGAAGGATTGTTCGCAGCGGAGCAAGCGTGGACAGCCATCAATTCCTCCGGACCGCGGTCGTTTTCCTGCTGGCAACGGTGATCGCCGTGCCGCTCACCAAGCGTTTCCGTCTGGGCGCCGTGCTGGGCTATCTGTTGGCGGGCATCGTGATCGGGCCGGCGGAGCTGGGCCTGATCGCCAACCCGGCAGGCGTTGCCTCGATCTCCGAATTCGGCGTGGTGCTGATGCTGTTTGTGATCGGCCTGGAGCTCTCGCCGCAACGCCTGTGGGTGATGCGCCGTCCGGTGTTCGGCACGGGCTTGCTGCAGGTACTGGTTTGCAGCAGCGTCCTTGGCGTGGCCGCGTATGCGTGGTTCGGCCTGACGCCGGGCGCGGCGGCGATCGTCGGCGGCAGTCTGGCCCTTTCCTCGACGGCATTCGGGCTGCAGATTCTTGCCGAGCGCAAGGAAGCCGGCACGTCCTACGGGCGGCAATCGTTTGCGATCCTATTGTTCCAGGACCTGGCGGCGATTCCGCTGATTGCCGCCGTACCGTTGCTGGCATCGACCTCGACCAAGCATGGTATCGATCCGTATGCGGTGCTTCGCACCGTGGGGGTGATCGTGGCCGTGATCGTTGGCGGCCGCTATCTGTTGCGGCCGATATTCCGCTTCGTGGCACGGGCCGACTCGGTGGAGGTGTCGACCGCTACCGCGCTGTTGGTAGTGATGGGTATCTCCCTGGTGATGGAAGAAGCCGGTGTGTCGGTCACGCTGGGCGCTTTTCTCGCGGGTGTACTGCTGGCCGATTCCGAATATCGCCACGAGCTTGAATCGAATATCGAACCGTTCAAGGGTTTGTTGCTGGGTTTGTTCTTCATCAGCGTCGGCATGTCGATGCAGATCCACTTGCTGCTGCAATCCCCGTGGCTGGTGCTTGGGCTCACACTTGGTTTGCTATTGGTGAAGGGTGCGTTGTTGTGGCCGCTTGGGCTCACGATCGGTGGCCTGCAGCGTGGCGATGCAGTGCGGCTGGCGGTGTTGCTAGCTTGCGGCGGCGAATTCGCCTTCGTGTTGTTGCGGCAGGCCGCCGAGAGCAGCTTGATCGACGAACAGCTGAGCGGATTGCTGGTGCTGGCGATCACCTTGTCGATGGGGTTGACGCCTCTGCTAGTGGCCCTGACTGGCAAATTGCTCGGCGCGCGGAAAAAGGCATCCACGCGTCCGTTCGACACCATCGACGTGAATGCGCCCCGCGTCATCGTCGCGGGCTACGGTCGCATGGGACAGATCGTGGCGCGCGTGCTGCGCGGCAGGAATATTCCGTTCGTGGCGCTTGATCATTCCATCGAGCAGCTCGACCTCATCGATCGTTTCGGCAACCGCACCGGTATCTTCTACGGCGATCCGGAGCGGCCGGAAATGTTGCGCGCGGCGCAAACCGACAAGGCCGAAGTGTTCGTGCTGGCCAGTGACGATCCGGAATCCAGTTTGCGTATTGCGCGCGTGGTGCGTCGCCAATACCCGCATTTGAAAATCGTCGCGCGTGCACGCAATCGCCAACACGTGTGGCGATTGATGGACCTGGGTATCGAAGAACCGGTACGAGAGACGCTGTATTCCAGCCTCAAGATGAGCCGCAGGGCGTTGGAAGCGCTGGGTCTTTCCTCGGAAGAGGCAATAGCGGAAGTGGAACGTTTCCGGCGCCAGGACGCAGAGCTGATGAAGATCCAGTATCAGGTGTACGACGACGACGCGAAGTTGGTGCAGACCACGCGCGAAGCGCTGGCGGATCTGGACAAGCTGTTCGAAGCCGACGCCGAAATCAAACCGCCGCCGTCGCGTGGACCGGATGCGGATACACCACTTATCGGCGATCGTTAAAGGCTTTTTGGCTGCCACACGTTGCTGTCACACTTTGCAGAAATAATCGGCAAAAACGGTCAGTTTCGCGTAAGGAACTGGCAAGGATAGATTCATTCCTTTCGGTGTAAACCGAAGGCTCGCACGCTGCGTTGAGTCTGTGCATGTCTATGTCTTTCCAACCGCTCGTCATCCGCTTCGGTCGTCTCGGCGATACGTTGTTGCTGCAGCCATTGTTGCGCAGGCTTCACGCCCGTTACGGGCAGCCTTGCCAATTGTTGGCCATTGGCAACTATTCGGCCGAGTTGTATCGAGGGCAACCGGACGTGGCCGGGGTCATCGCGCTGCAGTCGCATCACCGCCCGTTGGCGCTCAGCCTGGAGCAATGGCATGCCATCCATGCATTGCATCAAATGCGGCATGTACCCGTTTACGTTTGCGAACCGCAACCGCGCGCGCTCGCCAGAATCCGTCGAATGCTGAAGCTTGCCGGCATTTCCGACAGTCATTGCGTTTTCCTCAATGACATTCCGTTGCAGCCTGGCGGGCATTGGATCGAACACCTGTTGCAATTGGCTGATGCGACGCCGCCGGCATTTCGTGACCCGTTCGCGGATGTGACATCCGTAACGAGTGCCGTTCCGGAGTTGCTGGTCAGTGCGCAAGAGCGCGCCGAGTGCGATCGCTGGCTGGTCGATCGTGGCTTGTTCGGGCATCCACTCGTATTGCTGCAACCGGCGAACAAACGCACGGTGCGCTGGAGCGGCGTGCGCGCGGCGTGCGACGACGACAAGCAATGGCCGATCGCGCACTGGGCTCGGGTCGCCGAAGCGATTCACGCCCAGTTGCCGCATGCACGCATCTTGCTGTGCGGATCCCCGGTCGAAGCGGACTACCTGGAAAGCATTCGCAATGCGATGGCTCAACCTGGCATCGAGGTCGTCGCGAAGGATCTCCCGCTGACGCGATTGAAAGCATTATTGGCGGTCGCACACAGCATGATTTCCGTCGATACGGGCCCAGCGCACATGGCGGCGGCGATGGGTTGCCCGCTCGTGGTGATGTTCGGATCGGTATCGCCCAGCCACTGGACGCCACGTGCCAAAACACCGGATATGGTGCATGTATTGGGCGGTCCGCCGCATAACCGCGTGGACGCCATTGCACCCGGCGAAGTCATCGATGCATGGCATGGACTGCCTGCGCGTGCGCCGCTGACGGGGCGCCTGGATGCCGCGTTGGCGGAAACACAGGTGCACACCTAAGTCAGTCATCGGGTGCGCGTTTGAAGCCTCACTGATCCGAAGGCTGCGCCGGCTGGCGCAAGGTCTGGCGCACGCTGGGAATGGCGCCACCGCGCGATGCTAGTTCGTGCGCGATGTCGATAAAGCCGAGGTGCCGCGCAACATCCGCTGCGGTGCGGCCAAAACTGTCCACCGCGTTACGGTCCGCGCCGCGTGTCAGCAATACGCGGGCAGGCGGCAGCAGGGCATGCATGGCGCAGGCGTGCAACGCCGTGACGCCGCGCTGGTCGGCGTGCTCGATTCGCGCGCCGGCGTCGAGCAACACCGGCAGCAACGCGCCGATATGCGTGGCATCGCAAGCACTGCCGGGACGCATATGCGCACCAAGCAGCAATAGCAGCGGTGTCTTGCCTTCACTGTCGGCGAGATTCGGATCGGCCTTGCGTTTGAGCAACGCATCGAACAGGCGACGTGCGCGCAAGCTGTCGTTCTGTTCGAAACCGAATTGCGATCCGGCATGCAGGGCACTGTGGCCGCGTGCGTCGACCGCATTGGCGTCGGCGCCGGCTTCCAGCAATTGTTCGGCGATCTCGGGATAACCCTGTACCGCGGCAATCATCAACGCGGTGGCGTCGCCCGGCAAACGTTGATCGACGACTGCGCCATGTTCGAGTAGCAACGCAACCAGCGTTTCGCGGCGAGCGGCGACGGCTGCGGCGAGCGGCGTCATGCCATTGTCGGCACTGGCGGCGATGTCAGCGCCGGCATCGATCAGTGTGGTGGCAACGTCGCGATGGCCCGCGCCGCACGCGTGCAGCAGTGCGGTAGCGCCCTGTGTGTCGCGGGCATCCACGGGAAAGCTGAGTTCCAGCAGGCGGCGTACGGCGATGTCGTGGCCGTGCGTGGCGGCATGAATCAGGTCGTCGGCGCGCAACGGCCGGCGCGGGCGTTGCCAGCCACTCCAGTCGAGCCAGCGTTCCAGTTCCGGATGTTCAAGGGCCAGTCCAAGCGGTGTCTCGCCGTTCGCATCGACGGCTTCCGCGTCGGCGCCGTGCGCCACGAGCGCGCGCACCAGCGGCAGTGCATCGATGCCATGTTCGAGCGCTGCAAACAGCGGCGTGCGCCCATGTGCATCGCGGACATTCGGATTGCAGCCGCGAGACAGCAACGCTTGTAGCAAAGCGAGCTGGCCGTTCGTCGCGGCCAGGTGCAGCGGCGTGCGTTCGCGTTCATCGGTACCGAACGGATCGGCGCCGCGTTCAAGCAATGCCAGCGGTAATGCAGCGGCCTGCGGCGCGTTGTGCAGGCGACCGAGCGCTTGCGCGAGCAGACTGGCGCCGGCCGGTGTGGCACCGGCGTCGAGCAAATCCTCGATGGCTTCGGTGCTGTCGGGCAGCAACGGCAGCAGGGCGTCGAACAGGCGACGTCCGAGCGGTGGCAGGGTGGGGTGTTCGCTGTCGATGTCGTCGATCAATTGCGGCTGCAAGCGCGCTTCGGCTTGCAGGCCATGATCGAGCAGCCAGCTTCGCGCTGCGCTGAGGCCGGGCTCGGCCAGGTCCAGATAAAGTTGTGCGAGTTGCGCCTGCGACCAGTCGCGCACACGCGCAGTGAAGCTGGAAACAATCGCCCAATGGCCGAAACGCAACGCGTCGAGCAGATGCGCGGGCGTGTCGGCACCCTCGGAAATGGCCTCAAGATTCAAGCTGGCCGGCAGCGGCGTATCCGGATCGAGCAGTGCGACCAGATCCCAGCGCCCGCTGGCAGCGGCGTGATCGAGCGCGCTACGGCCATCGCTGCCCGGTGTTTTTGGTTCCGCGCCGAGCGCGAGCAATGCGCGCACGGTTTCAACTTGCGCGTGCGGCGATTGGCAGGCAAGCGTCAGGGCATCGCGGCCGTGCTGGTCGCGTGCGCGTGCATCGGCTTGCGCATCGGCCAGCAAACGCACTACGCCGACTGCGCCGGCGCGCGCCGCTTCCATCAGCGCGGTGCTGCCGTGTTGATCGATCAGGTTCACATCCGCGTTCGCCGTGCGTAGCGTGCGGGCGATCTGTTCGTGTCCTTCGGCAGCGGCGGCCATCAACGCGCTGCGTTGCTTGGCGTCGACGGCATTCACGGCGGCGCGATGCTTCAGCAGCATCTTCACGCCGGAGATATCGTCGTCGGCGATGCCGGCCGCGGCGACGAGCGCCGGTTCGCCGTCCGTCGGAGACACTTTTGCGCCCCGCTCCAGCAGAAATTGCACCAGCGGCCAGTTGGCCGCGCGGCAGGCAATCGACAACGGGCTGGCGCCAGCGTTGTTGAGCGCGTCGATCATTGCGCCCGCATCAAGCAGCATCGCTGCAACCGTGGGCTCCCCGCTCAGCACGGCACCATGCAACGGCGTGTTGCCATCCGTATCGGCCGCGCGCGGACTGGCGCCGTTGGCCAGCAAGGTCATCACTGCATCGGCGCGGCCGTGCCAGCTGTCGCGTGTGGCGGCGAGCAGCGGTGTCAGCCCTCCATGCGCGCGGTTGACGTCGGCGCCTTTGACGATCAGTGCGCGCAAGAGATGCGGATCGGGCAACAGGGAGGCGAGCATCAGCACCGGGCGTTGATCGCGATCGCCAGGCTGCGGCGCGGTGTTGGGATCGGCACCGGCTTCGACCAGGGCAAGCGCGCGTGCGATGTCGCCTTGGCGCGTGGCAGCGAGCAAAGCCTGTGCCTGTTCGGGCGTGCCAGCGACGCGCTCCTGTTCGCTCAGCTGCGGTGCGGCTGCGGGCCTCCCGGCGACAGACGTCGTCGCCTCGGTGCGTGCGGTATCGCGACGTCGCGGTCGGCGGCTCTCGGACAACATCACGCGTAGCGTACGGTTGGCGATCAACAAGCAGCACAAGGGCAGCAGCACGACGGCATACAGCGCCAGCGCAGCGGTACGCATTTCCGATGGCAGCACGCCGTAAAGGCCGCTCAATGCGATGGCCGCGAAGGACAGCACCAGCAACGCCAGCGCCGCAGGCAGGAAATGACTGAAAAAGTGCTCTTCACGCGAGAGGTGCCGACCGAAGGCCATGCTGCGCGCGGTGGCGGTGAATAGCCATGAGCCATCATGACCGCCGTGCGCGGGATAAGCGTCATCCCACACGAAAACCAGCGCAAAGGCCGGCCATAGGCGCCAAAGCACGGTCAGCGCGACGACTAATGCCGCTGCCAACAGCAAGCTGGCGCCCAAGGTTGGGTGCTGGCTGAGCCGCAACATCGGCCATGCGATCAACAGGAACACCAACGCCACGTAGCAGGTGAACATGGCCAGGTGCGCGCCGCCGCGCCGTAACACCGTAAGGGTGAAGTTCGGTTCCGGATCGAATCCGATGGCGTGACAGACCGCGCCCATGGTCAAGGTATTGGCCAGCAGCAGCGGTATCAGCGTGAGCGGATGCGCGCCGATGGCAGCGGCGATGCCTACCAGGATGAACCCTGGGAGGAACCAGATGAGAGAAGTCAGCACGGAAGATGGGCGGCGCGATTTGATAGGTGGCATGTTGGCGAGTATAGGAACCAGAGGCGCGTCAGACGGTAATCACTTGTTAATGGCCGGTCGTCGACGTCTACTCTTCCCGGCGCCTGGGTGTCGCTTCGTGGTTGGGCCTGTTCGTGGTGCTGAGCGTTTCTTGCGGCGGAACCTGCAGGTGCCAGCCTTGCGTGCGTAGATGCTCCATCACCACTTCGGCATCTTCCTGCGGCAGGCGCCGGTGCGCGTCCAGCTCCAGTTCGAGTACGAAGCGCAGATCGCCGAGCATCAGCGCGAGCGATGTGGGCAGCACCTCGAAGTTGTCCTGACGATGCAGCCACACGTACGTATCGGCCTTGCGCTGGCTGGCATAAACGAAACAATGCATGGCGGGGCCCGCGAGGATGGCGTGTGGGGCCGAAGGTTAGCAGCACCGATCGCCAGCGTCGCCCGTGAACCACGCTGCTGTGGTACTGGCAGACAGGTTCGGGTGCCTCGGGCAGCGGCCTGATGATGTGCACGAATCATGAGGGCATCCTCATGTGATTGCTGCGACTGCACTTGCATGCCTCGACCCGGTTCGGCACAGTGCCGCCCTGGGGTATCAAACGCGCGTATGAATTTCCGGCGGAACGCATGCCCCCGCTACGACCCGAGCCGTCAACAAAAAAAGCAGGAGCAAGCGATGCATATGTTTTTCCATAACACCACCCGCCGTGGTGCCCGTCCGCTCGCGCTGGCCGCCCTCGGCCTGGCTATTGCCGGCGCACTGGCAGCACCGCAACAGGCCCGTGCGAGCGCCTTCCAGCTGAAGGAAGACAGCGCCCAGGCCATGGGCCGCGCTTATGCTGGCTCGCTTGCCGCGGGTGGTGATGTTTCCGTCGTGGCCAACGGCCCGGCATCCATGAGCGACCTCCAGGGCACCTATTTCGAGGCTGACGTCACCGCCATCAACTTCAGCGCCCAATTCAGCGGCAGCGCGCACGACGTGCTGGGCAACTCGATCAACGGCAACAACGGCGGCGATGCCGGCACCACCATGCCGGTTCCGGCGTTCTTTTTCGAAACCCAGGTCAGCGATCGCTGGCACGTCGGCGCGGCCTTCAGCGTGCCGTTTGGTTTCAAGACCGACTACAACAATGACTGGGTGGGTCGTTACAACGCGATCGAATCGAAGTTCGAGTCGCTGGACGGCACGCTGTCGGCATCGTTTGATGTCACCGACAACCTGAGCATCGGCGGCAGCGCCATCGCGCAGCGCACCAGCGCCACGCTGACCAATGCGATCAATTTCGCCAGCGTCGGCTTGGACCTCGCTGGCCCGGGCAGCAAGCTCAATCTGCCGCCGAGCGCGGTGTACAGCTTGATTCCGCCGGGCACCGATGGTCTGGCCCACATCGAGGGTAGCGACTGGGCCTACGGCTGGCAGTTGGGCGCTCGTTGGAAGATCGATTCGCAGGATCGCCTGGCCTTCAACTATCGCTCCAAGATCAGCCATCGCCTGCAGGGCACTGCAGACTTCGATGTGCCGCAGAACGTGTCGACGCTGATCAATCAGCTCGCGCCCGCCCTGGGCTTGAATACGAGCAACCTGCCGTTCCAGAACACCAGCGGCACCGCCGACTTCACCACGCCGGCCGTATCGACTGTCAGTTACTGGCACCAGGAAGACAAGTTCGGCTTCGGTGCAGACGTCAGCTACACCCAGTGGGACGTGTTCAAGGACCTCACGGTGAACTACGGCAATGCGGCACAGCCGGCCACCACACAGGTGTTCGATTGGCATAACTCCTGGTACGCATCGTTCGGTGGCGAGTACTACCTCACCGACAAGGTGACGCTGCGTGGCGGTATCGGCTTCGACACCACGCCGACCGGCGGCGCAACGCGTGACGTGCGCGTGCCGGACGAAACGCGCAAGCTGCTCTCGGTCGGTATTGGCTACAAGGCCAGCGAGCATCTGTCGCTCAATGCCTCATACGCGCACATCTTCGTCAATCGCGCGACGATCAGTAACGACGTGAGCGCGACCGAAGATACGATCACCGGCACCTACGACGACTACGGCAACCTGTTTGCCTTGTCGGCCGTCTATAAGTTCTGATCGGTCATAACGCGTCAATCGAAAACCTCCCCGTGTAAGCGGGGAGGTTTTTTCGTTTTTGGTATGCAGCGATTCGCCTGAACGCGCTCGCGGGTTTCAGCCCCTGCGCAGCAAAATTTCCAGCATCTGCCGGAAGCGTTTGCCATAGGGCGGATTGAGCAGTCCGGTGCCGTTAAAGCGCGCCTGACGAAGCACAGGCTTCATATGCGAGAACGTGCGGAAACCCGCTTCGCCGTGGTAGCCGCCCATGCCCGACGGGCCGACGCCACCGAACGGCAAGTCATGTTGGGCAATGTGATAGATCGTATCGTTTAGCGTCACGCCGCCGGCATGAGTGCGGGCCAGTACATCATCTACTTTGCCCGCATCCTGTTCGAACAGATACAGCGCGAGCGGACGCGGGCGCGAGGCGACGTAATCGATCGCTTCGTCGAGATCGTCATACGGAATTACGGGCAGCAACGGGCCGAAAATTTCTTGCTGCATCACCGGCATGTCATCACGCACCTCGGTCAACACCACCGGCGTAAGCAGGCGTTGTGTGGGCCGATCGTTGACGTCGCTGAGACTATGGCTATGCGCGCCCGCCGCCACGGCGTTATCACGCAGTTCGGCCAATCGCTGGTAATGGCGATCGGTGGCGACGCTGGCGTACTGCTTGTTGTTGGCTAAGTCCGGATAAAGTCGCGTCACGACATCGCGTGCAGTAGAAGTAAAGCGCGCAAGTTCGGGGCGCGGCACCAGCACGTAATCCGGCGCGATGCAGGTTTGTCCGGCGTTGATCATTTTGCCTAGGACGATACGTTCCACCGCATGTTCGAAGCGCGCGCCCGGGCCGATGATGGCGGGCGATTTACCGCCCAGTTCCAGCGTCACCGGTGTGAGATTCGCGGATGCCGAACGCATCACGTGATGGCCAACAGCCGTCGAGCCGGTGAACAGCAGATGATCGAACGGCAAGCCGGCAAACGTTTCGCCGACGGACGCATCGCCGTTCACCACAATCACCTCATCAGGCTGGAAGTGGCGCGCGACGAGATCGGCGAATAGCTGCGAGAAGCGCGGTGTGTACTCGCTCATCTTCACCATCGCGCGATTGCCGGCGGCCAGCGCATCGACCAGCGGCCCGACGGCAAGAAACAGCGGGTAGTTCCACGGCACGATGATGCCGATCACGCCCAGTGGCTGCGGCAGCATCTCGATGCGCGCAGGCAGGAACGCCATGCTGGCCAGTTTGCGTTGCGGCCGCATCCAGCGCCGGCCGTGGCGCAGCGCGTGGCGGATCGCCGACACGCTGGGAAAGACCTCCAGCATGTCGGTTTCCTCGCGCGGACGACAGCCGAAGTCTGCGTTGATCGCGTCGGCGATTTCTTGCCGATGCTGACTTACCACCGCTTCGAGCGACCGCAGGCGCCGCGCACGCGTCGCCCAGTCGGGAAGCGGATGGCGTGACTGCGCGTGGCGCAGGCGGGCGAGTTCGTTGGAAAGGTCGAGACGGTCAGGTTGGTTCATGGCTGCTCAGAATTTGGCGCGAAGTTCCAGGCCCCATACCCGCGGCGGTGTGATCGTGGCGTAGTTCGTGCCGAATACACTGGCGGTGTAGTTGCCAAGACCGGTGACATACCGCTTGTTGAAGAGGTTGTTCACGAACAAGCCTACTCCCCAACTGTTGCTGGGGGTATGCCAATCCAGGCGCGCATCGGTGCGCTGGGTTGATGTGCCAAGGGTGAAGTACTGCGTAGCCAGACACTGTTGCTCTTGCGCCGCGTCGGAGTTGCAGCGTGTGCGTCCGCGATAGGCGTACTGCAGATCGAACTCCAAATCGTTGTTGAACACGTTGTGCCAGGTGTAAGCAAGCCCGCTGGTCACTGAAAGATAAGGCTCGCCCGTGGGTTGTCCATCCAAGTTTACGCCGAATGTGTCGACGTACTTGGTGTACGTGCTGTCGATATAAGCGCTGGTGAAATTAAGACGAAGAGCCTCCACCGGCTGCCATTGCGCTTCAAAATCCAATCCGTTCGCGTGCTGGTCGCTGGTGCTGACGATGTAGAACGGAACACCAGAGCCCGTGGTGTTCGGATTGATCACCGAGGATTGCAGATTGGTATAGCGGTAGTAATAGGCCGATGCGTTAAGCATCAAGTTGTATTCCGGTATCACGGCCTTGACGCCGGCTTCGTAGTTCCACACCGTCTCTGGCGAATAGAGCGAGCCGATTTCCAAACTGTTGTAGCCGCCCGCTTTGTAACCCTTGGTGATCGAGGCGTAGCCCATCACATTCGGTGTGAACTTGTAGCTCAACACCGCGCGCGGGCTGACGTCATGCCAGGAGTTGTTTGCATGAACCGGAATGCCAACGGCGTTGGGGAAGATGATGTTGTCGCCGAATACATCCAATGCTTGTTGTGCGTCAGGCGGCAAGATCCCGAAGATGCCATTGGCTTTGATTTCCGCCACGGTCTGGTCGAACGCGGGTGCCTGGCGCAGCGGGTTCAACCAACTGAATTCCTTCTGGTCATCGCTGTAGCGCACGCCGGTGGTGAGATCCAGGCTGTCGCTGAGGTGCCAGATCACGTCGCCGAACGCGGCATAGGATTTGTAGTTGCTGTCGTTGGTAATTTGCTCGCGCCACGAGTCGCCCAAGAAGTTATAAGGCAGCCCGAACGCGGCTAGGCCCTGGCTGATTTCGGTCAAGGGCAAACCTTCGCCGTCCACGTTTTGCGCCAGCGTGTCGAGACTGTCGGTGTTGGTGTTGGTCTGGCTGGTCTGGCGTGCCTGCTCGCTGTAGAAGCTCACGCCCGACACCCAGTCCATCAAATCGTTGTCGCCGGACAGTTTGAATTCCTGATACCAGCTGTTGTTGTGCTCGATATTCACGGTTTCGAGGTAGGTGACGATGTGATCGGTACCGTCGTTGTCCTCGCCGTTATAGGTGTTGAAGTGTCGCCAAGCCGTGGTCGAGGTGAAACTGCCCCAGCTGAAGGAATGATCGATGGTGAGTGTGGAGCCGTTGAATTCGCGCCGCTCGTCCGCATCGATCGCATCGTTGTAAAGCGGGGCCGTCAACGGATTGATGTAACTCGACGCTTGCAGCGGAAACGGCGGACGCTGGTAAATATTGTTCGACATGGCGATGACGCCGATGGCCGGCTGCGGCGGCTGGTTAAGCCGCTCGTGATCCCATGACAACAGCACGCGCGTGTCCGGCGTGATGTTCCAGCGGTACACCATGCGGGCACCCCAGTCGTCGTTCTTGCCGTAGTGCTGACCGTTGGCCTGATCCTTGATCCAGCCGTCGCTCTGGTTGTCGTATGCGCTTATGCGCACGGCCATGTCTTTGTTGATCGGAATGTTGACCAACGCGTTTTCGTAGCGTTCGCCGTAGTTGCCGATGCGTTCGAGCACCTTGCCTTCGAACGAGTCGGTGGGTTCGTTGGTGACGATCGAAATTGCGCCGCCGATGGCGTTGCGCCCGTACAAGGTGCCTTGCGGGCCCTTCAATACTTCGATTCGGTCGATATCGTTGAAGGCCAGCAATGCGCCACCGGATCTTGCCGCATACACGCCATCGACATACACGCCAACCGATGGCTCGGTACCGATGCCGAAGTCGCTGGTGCTCACGCCGCGCAGTTCATAGTTGGGCTGCGTCGGTTGGCTGCCATCCACGACCAGGCCCGGTACGAACAGCGACATCTTGCTCAGGTCGGTGGCGGCCAGCGTATCGATCTGCTTGGCGGTGATGATCTGCAGCGCAATGGGCACTTGCTCCATTTGCTGCGAGCGGCTCTGTGCCGTCACGGTGATGTTGCCCAGCTGCTTGGCTTTGTTCGCATCGGGCTTGTTCGGCGTGTTGCCGCTGTTGTCTTGTGCGGGCGCGTCGGCGAAGGCCGGCATCGGCGCAGCCATCAACAAAGCGGCGCTACCCAGAAGCAGGTAGCGCACGTAGGCGGGCAATACTCGTTGACGCATGGTCATGCTGGTTTCTCCCCTCAATTGCAAATCGCGCGGCCTTGGCCCGGACGCTGCGCCCCTGGTTCGTTAATTAATGCAATACGACGCAGTCTCCCGCCTGCGCCGCAATCCACGCTTTGATAAGCGCCAAGCCCTCGGTGTGTACAGTACTGCGTCCGATCTCCGGCATCATCGTGCCAGGTTCCTTGGAACTGAGTCGGTACGGCAGGATCGAATCGTCCGGATGCCCGGGCACGATGTCGAACATGTGGTCGCCCGTGCCTTGGCCCGCCGCGGTCGGCGGCTTGCAAAGGCCGATATGGCGGTCTTCGGGCGTAGCGATATCCAGCGTTAAGCCGGTCGTGTTCGCCGCGCCTTTCGGGTTGTGGCAATGGCCGCAGTTGATGTCGAGGTAGGCGCGTGCGCGCGCATCGAGCGACGCGTGTGGGTCCATCCAATTGGCGTTGCGCGGTGCATCCGCCGGTGCGGGTGCGCCGTTGAGATAGCCAACCTGCATCAGATGCGCCAGTTCGTTTTCATCGCCGTCCGCATAACGGTAATCACGATTCAGATGGCGTGCCTTCAGGCCGATCGGCTGCAAGGCGCGCGTGGTCCAGTCGTGCGCATGGCAGCTCACGCACTGACTCTGGTCGGGCACGACGTAGTTGAAGTTCTCGCGTTCGCCGTTGTCGCTGACCAGTGTCAATGCCTGCACATCGCCGGTACGTGCAAGCAAAGCTTCGGTCTGATCGGCATTCCATACATAAGGAATGGCCACCCAGCCATCCTTGCGACGGACCAGCAAGCGTGTCTCGATCAGATGCACGTTGTCGAGCTTCAAGCCTTGTCCGGCAAAATCGCGGCTGGTGTCGTAAGTGCGTGCAATGTCGGTGGCATTGCGCGCCTCGCCCTTCGGCAACGGATAGAAGAACGTCTTGCTGATGATGGTGCCAACTGGGAAGTCGAACGCATCGGTCGGGTTGTACTTGGCCGACACGCCCTTGGGCATCCAGATCGTGCGCAGCTTGTGCGCGTAGTCGGTGAACAGCGGCGTGTTGAGTTCGTAAGGCACGACGCCTTCGTTCAACTGCAGAGTGCCATCGCGGGCTTCCACCACGTGCCAGTCGCTCAACTTGGGCGGGTATCCGTCGTCATGAAACGCTACTGGATCCATCTCGCGGTGACAGGCCGATAGGCACAACAGCGCGAGCAACATCAGCCCGCGCATCCACATCTTCATCTGCATGAACGACTCTCTCAGACTTTCGGTTCCGGGTTCAGCACAACCGGTGGCAGCTTTGTCAACGTGCATTGATAGGGTTTGGTATCCGTGCTTGGATTCTTGTAATCGTGCGGGCCATCGGCATTGAGAACGCCGTTCACATCCTGGATGCAGATGCGATCGTCCGCAGGCGGCAAGCCGTCGGCGAGATTCTTCGGATCGGCATAGCCGTCCCACAGCACGTCCGGGAATTTGCCGGTCAGGCCATACACGGCAGTTTTCAGGGTTTTCAGCTTGAGCCCGTCCGGCGAATCGCCGCCGCCGGTGATGCGGTTGCCGTAGACGTAGATGCCTTTCGGATACGGGTTGTAGTCGGCCGCGACACCGCGCGTGTTGTAGTAGTTGGTGGAGAAATAGCTGGAAATGATGATGCTCGCCGTCTGGTTGTCGGCAATGTCGTTATCGAAAATTTCCACCTTGTCGTTGGAATTCACCACCACGCCGGAGCCGGCCGGCACGCTGGCCACCGCTGCACCTTTCTTCGCGAAGTTGCCGGTGTTGTTGTCGAATACCTTGTTGTGGAACACGCGCGAGGCATGCCCGGCCTGCGAAAGGTTGGGCATGTTGAAGACCAGGATGCCGCCGGTGTTCTTGGTTGCCGTGTTGTCGTACACATCGGCGTTTACCGAGTTTTCGATCTCGATACCCGCCACATTCTGTTCGGCACGATTGCGCCGCACGACGATGTTGTTCGATTGGCCGACATAGATGCCGGCATCCGATGCGCCGATCACCACGGAATCTTCCACCAGCACGTTCTGCGTCTTCACCGGGTACAACCCATAGGCGCCGTTGGTGCTGCTGGAACCACCCGTCCATTCGATGCGTACGCCATGGATGGTGATGTTCTTGCCCTGGTTGATCTTCAAGGCATCACCCATCGTGTCTTCGATGGCAAGGTTTTCGATGGTGAAGTCGTTGGCGTTCACCAACAAACCCTCGGGGCCAACGATCTGACCCTTGAACGACAACACCGTTTTGTCCATGCCGGCGCCGCGAATCGTGACGCCATCCGTGCGCAGGCTAAGGCCGCGCTTGAGTGAGTAGTGGCCGGCCGGGATGTCGATGACGCTGCCGGGCTTGGCATCCAGCAGTTGTTGTTCGAGCTTGCTCTCGAACGAAACGTCACCCTGGCTTTGCGAGGCGGATTCCTGGTGGCCACAGGCGGCCAGCAGCAACGCGATGACGGTCAGCGTGCAGATCTTGCGCATAGAAAGTCTCCCCTTCCACCCTACGGGGCGGTATGCATGCACTGTCCCGCAACCGCGCGGCTACGGGGAGGGCAAACGGGACTAGGGTGGGGGGCAAAGCGGCCAGTGTGTTGGCTATGTGACGGTTATGCGCCCATCGGTGGGCATGGGCTGCTGGGCTAGAGCATTACGCCTCACTATTGAAATTGGCTCAAGTCTGGCTTGTAAAGATGTCGCTTTTCCGGGACTTCAAATGCCTCTAACTTGACGGCATATCAAGCATTGCTGGAGGCATGCCATGCATTCGCACTGGATTGATCGATTGTTTGGGCAAATGGGCGGCGGTCACCAGCGGGTGGCGGCAATTCCCGTGAGCATCGTTGCCGCCGCTCCTATTCTTGGCACGGGCAAAAAGCGCAGTGTCGATATACCTCGCGCGACGAGCCCGAAGCCCCTCGCCCGCATCTGCCTTGGCATTGGCGATGGTGCCGTGCATAAACAGTAAGCGTGAACTACGGCGGTGTTCATTCGCTGGCGGAATTCCTGCCGACTGATATAAAAAAAGGCCTCGCCTAAATGGCGAGGCCTTTTTCACTTCGTGCTTGCAGTTATCAGCGTGCGCCGCCGCCCGCAAACAAATGCTCGCCGGTCAGCCAGTACGAATCATCGGATGCCAGGAATACCGCAATCGAGGCAATGTCGTTCGGCTCGCCGATGCGGCCGAGTGGTGTTTGCTTGATCGCTTCGGCGTGGAAATCCGAACCGATAAAGCCGGCCGTCTGTGTGCCTTCGGTTTCGACCATGCCGGGATTCAGTGCGTTGACGCGAATCTTACGCGGCCCAAGTTCGCGAGACAGCACACCCGTGATGGCGTCCACTGCACCCTTGGTTGCGGTGTAAACCGCGCTGCCGGGAGGCACGATGCGTGTGACGAGGGAGCCGATGTTGATGATGCTGGACCCTTCGCCGAGGTGCTTAGCAGCGGCCTGGGTGGTCAGCAGCAAGCCGAGCACATTGACGTTGAATTGCTTGTGATAGTGCTCTTCCGTGATGGCTTCAATCGGCGCGAACTCGTAGACGCCCGAATTGTTGACCAGGATATCCAGCTTGCCGAATTGCTTGATCGTCTCCTCGACGATGGCCTGCGCGTCGGCTGCCTTGGAAACATCGCCGCGTACCGCCACGGCCTTGCCGCCGGCCTTGACGATCTCGGCGACGACGGCATCGGCGCCGGCCTTGCTGGATGCGTAATTGACCGCTACCGATGCGCCTTCCGCTGCCAACGACTTGGCAATGGCGGCACCGATACCTTTGGATGCGCCGGTAACCAGGGCGACTTTACCTTTGAGCTTGCTCATGACGATTCCTAATGGGTTTGGGGTTGGGTTGTGGGGCTGAAGCGGGTATGAATTCCTATAGTTCGCAACATATGAACTATAGAACTATTTGTCAAGGGACTGGTAAAATGCGCGCCATGAGGCCCTTGGTTCACCCATCGATCGATGACATCTCCGTAGAAGGCATCCTGCATGCCTTGTCCGATCCTGTGCGGGCGGCGATCTATGCGGAATTGGCCGGTTCCGGCAGCGCGGCCACATGCTCGAACTTCCTGCAGATCAAGGAACGTAATATCCCCAAATCCACGCTCTCACAACATTTTCGTGCGCTAAGGGATGCGGGTTTGATCCGTAGCGAACGCCAGGGCGTGGAGATGTTCAATACGACGCGTTGCGGTGAAATAGAGCAGCGCTTCCCAGGTTTGATTGCAGCGATCTTGCATGCGCATGGCGTGCAGGCGGCAGGGAAGGCGGAAAAGCCTAGCGGGAAGACTAAAGCGAGCTGATGCAAAGAAACACAGTCGGCTCGTTTTGAGCTTTGCGTTTCTTGGCAACGCTGTACGCGAGTCGCATCACTGTCATCATCGTCTCGAATTTTACGATCATGATACTTGTGGACTGAGCAACGGCTCAGCTAGCGTGAGTTTCCCTACGACCCCACACGGTACTCAACATGATCCGCATGAAGCGGCGCCGTCGCTATCGCCTCATCACGGGTAGCGCCATGCGTTCACGCAAATGGGTTGTGTCATGAACGCGCACGCGATCACGGTGCAGTCGGGTGAGCTGGTTGCGCTGCGTCTGTTCGATATTGCCTATTCGATCGATCTGGCTCGATCCGAATCGTTGTGGGCTGCGCATGTCGGTGGCGCCACTAGTCGTACGCATCTTTCCAGCACGCCGACCAAGGCCATTGCGTTCGATATTCCTCCGCTGCGCCTGTCATTGGGAACAGACACCCTGATGCTGGGAGCGCAGGAGGTTACCGCCGAAATATCCGTGCGTTTGTACGACTTCGGTGTGGCCGCACTCGCTGTTCGCGTGGCGGTGACAAATATCGCGTGGGAGGCGTTTGTCACGCAGTTCAACGCGCTCGATCAGGCCGTAGGACCCAATACCGAATCGGGATTCTGGACTGCGTTGCTCGATCGCGTACGCCAGGTGATCCTGCCGGCACTGGATCGGCCTGCGCCTGATACGCGGCTGCAGGAAGATTATCTGCTCGGTATTGTTCACGCACTGGACGAACCGCTGAATGCCGCTGCGCTCGGCGAGCGCGTCGATCTGTTCGGCCTTCTATCCGGCGAGACACGCCCGCTATCTACTGCATCCCGTCGGGATCTGCTGGCGCGCAGTTTCTCTTATTACGCTGACGATCTTGTAGTGCTGACGTGGGATCGCGCTTTTATCTACGAGCCGCGTGGCGATTCCGATGTGGCCGATGTAATCGAGGTGGCAAACGCGCAGCTGGTGGAATTTCGCTACTACGACACGTTGTTGGACGACGAGCTGCCGCGTATGTACGACCGCGTGGAAGCAGCGAGGCATCCGGTGTCTTTCCTCGCCTCGCGGCGCTTTGCCCACCTTGCGCGTCACTTGTACACGCTAGTCGCGGAGGTGACCCAACTGACCGAAAAGGTCGATAACGCGCTGCAAGTGACCGAGGACGTCTATCTCGCACGCGTCTACAGCGCCGCGCTTGGGCTGTTCAAGGTGTCCACGCTCAGTGCCTCGGTCGATCGAAAACTGGCCATCATTCGCGATACCTATGCCGCGCTTTACGCGGAGGCATCCAGCCGGCGCTCCGAACTGCTCGAAATCACGATCGTCGTTCTCATCGTTCTTGAGATCGCGGTGACGCTCGCGTTGCACCACTAAGGCGCTGAGGGCGGCTGCCCTTCATAAACCACTTGAAGTGCGCTCCATGCGGTTAATGGGATCGAGGTGGCGCAAAGCCATCTCACGCCTAATGTCGCCATCACCGATGTGGCGCACGGGCGCTTCCCGACCTCATTCAGGAAAATCCTCAATCACTCCTTCGGTTCTGCCGATAAAACCTAGTCTTTGGCAAAACTCTTGCTTGCATAAAAAGGTCGTGGGGCTTGCCCAGGCGATTGCTATGAGAGCCCGAACCCTAGGATTCCAACATGCTTTTCCGGCATTACCCAAGAATGGGTTGGCAGCTTCTGGGCTTATTCGCCTTAACCGGGAGCCTGTCGCTGTATTCCATCGCCCTGGCTCGTTTCACCCATAGTCCGGCGTCGCTGTGGCTGGCAAACGGTGCTTTGATCGGCTGGCTGGTGCGAAAACCGCTTAAAGAAGGGTGGCCACTGCTCGTTGCGGGTTTTCTGGGTTACGTGGCCGCTCGGCAGATGCTCGGTTCGCCACTTATTCCGACCCTTCTTTTCGGGCTGTGCAACGTAGCTGAAACGATCATCGTCACCCTGGCGATACGTCGGCAATTTCCGGTTATCACGCCCGAAACGCGGTTCCTTGATCTTGCACGTGTCGCCCTGATCGGTGCGATTGTCGCTTGCATTTTCTCCACATTCGGATCGGCGCTGGTCCAAAGATCCTGGCCGGACGCGGCCTTCTGGGCCACTTACAACACGCTTTTTCGCGCTCATTTGCTGGGCATGACCATCGCCGCAACGACTTCCATAGTCGTGTTGACCAGGGGGTGGTGGTCGAGCGATCCGTCGGGTAATCCGTGGCTATTGGCGCGCAACCTGTCGCTGCTGGTTGTCATCGCTTGCGTTGTATTCACGCGATCGCACTACCCCATGCTGTTTCTGGTGTACCCGCCTTTACTGCTACTGGTTTTCCGCCACCGTTTCGTCGGCATGGTCTTTGGCATCGCGGTTATCGCCCTGATTACGACCGCCGCAACGGCGTTCGACGTAGGACCTTTCAAACTGATCCTCGATTCAACGCCTGTCATGAGAACTGTGATGGCACAGGTTTTCGTCGGTGCTTCATGGCTGATTGCTTTACCCGTTGCGTTGGCTCTCTCTGAGCAAGAACGATTGCAGGCCCGTGTTCGTGAAAGCGAGCTTCGTTATCGCATGTTGGCCGACAACAGTGGCGACTTGGTGATGCGCATCCGGCCCAATGGCGATCGGCAATATGTTTCGCCTTCGATAAAGGAGTTGCTCGGTTGGGAGACGGAGGATTTCGTCAAACCGCGTCCGGATCTTATCCATCCGGCGGATCGGGAGCGCATCGCGGAGGTGGTGGCAACGCTGCGCCGTCATGGCGGGGCGACGACCGCTACTTACCGCCTGCAGCACCGGGACGGTCATTACCTCTGGATCGAGGCGTTTGCGCGGCTCGTTGCGAGTCCCGACGACGATGGCACGACGGAGATCATCTACACCGGTCGCGATGTCACGCGCCGAGTGCTCGTGGAGCAAGCGCTGCTCGAAAGCCGCGCGCAGTTGCGGACGATCACCGACAACGTACCCGCAGTGATCGCCCGCATAGATATGTCGGAGCGATACACCTACATCAATCGCTTCGTGGAACAAGTGTCTGGGGATACGCCATCGTCGATCATCGGGAGAACGGTCAAGGAAGTGCGTGGCGCAGTGCTCTATGAGCAGATAAAGGGTTATCTGGAGCGGGCGTACGAAGGCGAATCGGTGTGGTTCGAGTATGAGGCGAACTATCGCGATCGCTTGCTTCATTTTCAAACTCACTATGTTCCGGACAAAGATGCGGATGGTCACGTTCGCGGCCTTTATGCGCTGACGACCGAAATCACGCATATCAAGAACGTAGAGCGCGAACTGCTTCGTCTTGCGCATCAGGATGCACTAACCGGCCTGGCCAATCGACGCTATTTCAATGAACAAGCGTCACCGGTTCTCAGGCAGGCTGAGCAGCGAAAGTCGCCAGTTCTCTTAATCTTGCTGGACGTCGACAACTTCAAGTCCATCAATGACTCACATGGACACGCGGCGGGCGACGCCGTTCTCGCTGAAGTAGGGCGTTGCTTGCAGGGCCTGGTGCGAGATGGCGCACTCGCTGCGCGTATCGGTGGCGACGAGTTCGTGGTGCTGTGCGATCGCATTGGCAGCGAGCACGAGGCGCGGGCATTTGTGCATGCAGTGTGGAAAAAGCTGCATATGGCCGTTCTCACCGGAACGCACAGTATCGATGTACATATGAGCATGGGCGCCGTGCTGTGCAAGGGAGCGCTGTCGGATGACATGCTTATGAAGCTTGCCGATGAAGCGCTTTACACGGCAAAGGAAGCGGGAAGAAACACGTATCGGTTTGTGACCATGGGCATCTGCGTTGGTGAGCAACATGAAAACTTGTGAGGCTTGCCTTGATGGGCGGTCTTTTCCAAAGCCGATCACCATGGCTTTCCAGCCCATTGTCGATGTCGTGGAAAAAACCGCGTTTGCGCATGAGGCGCTTGTTCGCGGTCAGGATGGTTCAGCCGCAAGCGAGATCCTCGCCGAGGTCGACGAATCCAATCGCAATGCATTCAATCAGCTTTGCCGAGTAACTGCGCTGGAATGGGCGGGACGATTGCGACCGCCATCGCGGCTTTCCATCAATTTCATGCCTAATGCGGCGTACGAACTCGATACGTGCATGCGGGCGACGGTAGCCGTGGCACGCCGTGTCGATTGGCCGCTTACGCGCATCATTTTTGAGGTCAATGAACAGGAGGCGATCTCCGACTTCGAGCACCTTCTCGTTGCGCTCCGATCGTATCGGGCGCAGGGCATTCTCATCGCGATCGATGATTTCGGCGCTGCTTACTCGGGCTTGAATCTGCTGGCGGAATTTCAGCCCGATCTGCTGAAGTTGGATCTCGCGCTTATCAAAGGCATCGCCGTCGACCGTCCTCGCCGGGCCATCATCAGGCACACGGTCAGCATGTGCGAGGAGCTGGGTGTACGGGTTGTGGCGGAAGGGGTTGAGACCATCGATGACTCTCGAGCTCTTTGTGACCTTGGCATTGCCCTTCAACAGGGTTATCTGTTCGCCAGGCCGCAGATCGAAGCATTGCCCGCGCTGCATTTCGGTCAGGAGGCGGCAGCATAAGTCAGTCTTGCGTAGCGTCGTTTCGAGCGGAGCAGTAGAGCGTGCGGGCGCATAGCTCAAGCACTTCTCAAGCTGCACTGTCTCAAATGCTTTGCGCTCCGCTTACCGCCGATCCCTATACGTAAATGGGTGTGTTGACGACACACGCCTGAGTGCGCAATGGACCGTACAAGTGGGGATCAACCGCAGCAACGATACGGCCGTCTGGAATCACAACGCACGGCCCACGCTGCAGGCATGCGCTCGTTGGGTATCGGCCAACAACAACGACATGTTCTACCCGTGTATCAACAGTTTGAACGGCGACAATTACAACTACGATAACGTCCAGATATATGTGGCGACGTGGCGTCATCGTTTCAGCCAGTGCTTTCACATGCTTACCGAAGCGTAAGAGATGTTTGTCCGTGGCATTCCCGGGTATGGTCCGGGCGGCACACGTGGAGTCGCCGGATCATCACTGCTGCCGGGTGAGGCGGGTGAGTTCGGTGTCGCCAATTATCTGAACTTTGAGTTGTACCCCAGCAATATGGGGTCGATCCGCGATGAGTTCTACAACGACGAGAAAGGGTAGCGGCCCGGCTACGCCACGCGCTATACCACGCATACCGTTTTGGGTATCCCAAGACCTGGAGATTCGGCCGGAGCTCTTCTATGACCACTCGTATGACGAGTCCGCCTACGACAATGGCAACCACGATTATCAGTTCGTTGCCCTGATCGACGCCATTCTGCATTACTGATTTTCAACAGCCATCCATAATGTGTCCTGCGCATCGGCTATACGGGTTCTTGGCGCGCGTGAGAAGAAAGCTTAAAGGATGGCTTCAACGGGGGGATGCCTGATGGCTATTGCGTTGCCAAATATCCCATGTATACACATGTATACATGACGTGCCTGACCACCGCTGAGAAGATCCTCAAGGCTGCCCACCGACTGTTTGATCGCGAAGGCGCCGAGGCCGTGACCATGCGCCGCGTGGCCACCGCGGTAGGCATTACGCCGATGGCTATCTATCGCCATTTCCCCAATCGTGACGCGTTGTTGAAAAGGCTCTCCGACAACAGCTTCAATGCCGTCGCGCAGGATTGGCAGGCACGCACGCAAAACCGCGACCTGCTCAAGCGGTTGATGACGCTGGCGGACCCATATCTGGATTACGCGCTAGCGCATCCACACTTATTCGACCACGCCTTTTCGGTACGTCGTGGCGATGCGCGACGTTATCCCGAGGATTTTCGAGCCGGCCTTTCACCCACCTTCAATGTCTTGATCGACGCGATCGTCGAGGGCATGGCCAAGGGTGTGTTGAAACAAGACGATCCGCACGACGTGGCGATGGCGATATGGGCGCAGCAGCACGGCCTGATCGTTCTCTATCGTGCCGGGCGCTTTAGCTATGACGAGGCGCAGTTCCGCGCGTTCTATAAACAATCGCTGGGGAGACTGATCGATGGCATCAAAGCCTGATGGTTTCGCACTGTGGGGATGGCTATTAGCAACCGCGCTTGCCGCGATTGGCTGGTGGTTCGGCAGCGGCTTGCAACCATTGTGGTGGCTCATGTGGCTCGCACCGCTGCCGGTGCTATGGCTTGCTCCACGCGTCAGCGCGTGGCAGGCGGCTCTAGCGGCCTTCATGGCCTACGCGATTGGCGGCGTGAATCTATGGATTTATGTACACACGTATATTGGCCTGCCGGTGTTGGTGATTGCGTGCTTCATCGCCTTTCCCGGCCTGATGTTGATGCTATGCGTGTTGCTTTTTCGGCGATTGTTGCAGCGTGGTTACACGCTGGCAGCGGCATTGGGCGTGCCGGCGCTGTGGGTTGCCATTGAGTACGTGAACAGCCTGCTCTCGCCGCACAGCACGTTCTTTAACATCAGCTACACGCAGATGGACGCGCTGCCGATCATCCAGATCGCTGCGGTGACGGGCCTCTGGGGCATCAGCTTTCTTGTCCTGCTGTTTCCGGCAGCTGTGGCCGTGTTGGCGACGCCACAGGCGTCGAGACGTGACCGCCTATCGGTGGCCGCGATCACCGTGCTGTTTATTGTCGCGGCCATCGCCTATGGCGGCTGGCGCTTGCAGGCACCGGCTGCGACAACAATGCGCATCGGTCTAGTTGCGCTGGAAAAGAAGGGCCAGCCCGCGCTGCGTGACGTAACCGGGCAGACGCTGGAAGCACGCTATCTAGGTGCGCTCGATAACCTCGCGAACGACGGCGCGCGTATCGTGCTGATTCCGGAAACATCCTTCACCACCACCGATGCGACCATTCCGGCCTTCGCGCAGGTGGCGAAGCAGCGCCAGCTGATTGTTGGCACGGGAGTGGCCTTCAAAGGCGATCCGGCCACTGCGCGCAACATGCTGATGGTTTTCCAGCCTGATGCAACGTCGCCCGCTACTTACAACAAACATCATCTGCTCATCGGCCTGGAGGAGTACACGCCGGGTGACAGCTATACGATGCTCGATGGCAAGCCGAGGATTGGATTGGCGATCTGCAAGGATATGGACTTCCACGACGTTGGTCACGCCTATGCGGCACGCAATGCGCAGCTATTGCTGGTGCCTGCATCCGATTTCACAGTCGACGGCTGGCTACATAGCCGCATGGCGATCATGCGTGGCGTGGAAAGCGGTTTCGCTATCGCGCGCGCCGCGTATTCGGGCCGGCTTACGCTGAGCGACGATCGTGGTCGTGTCGTGGCAGAGGCTTCGAGCGAGCGTGGCGACGCCGAGTTGGTGGGAGACCTTCCGCTGCGCGATACGCATACGTTGTATGCGCGCTGGGGCGACTGGTTCGTCTGGCTTGACCTGATCATCTTGGTGATATGCCTGGCACCCGCTTTTTTGCCTCTCCGAGCGAGATAAATTGACGCTTTGTTTGCCGCTAGACCCTTTCAGCGTAAGACCCTCACGGTCACCAAGATGAAAAACCAGGCACATAAGGGAATGAAAGGGATTCGTAGTATTTGAGCGAGTGCTGCGGTGGTGCAAAGCCTGGCGGAAGCGGGCGAGCGGAAATGCTCTGGAAATAGGCGATGCAGGCATCGCGCCACCATTGCGCTTCTTTCTCCTGGATGGCGAGGAAGGACGCGGTTTGCTGATAGCGCTCCGGATCGATATAGCCGTCCAGATGATTCCATGTTTCGTGCATCTGCTTCACGTCATCGACGCCGCGCGTGTAGTGCGCCACCAGTTCGTACCACAGCGTTTGGCCGGAACGCATGCGGTAGTCCCACGGAACATGGTGGAACCAGAGCAGCAGTTGTTCGGGAGTGTGCTCCACATCGTTGAATTGCGCGGCGATCGGCGCCGCGTATTGATCGACGGCATCGCTGCCGCTGCGGCTTCGATCAAAGCCGATGCCTTCGCTGTCGGCGCGATGGTAGTAAACGGGCCGCCAATCCGGGCGTGATTCACTAGCGTCCCATGGCGCGGGGCCATAGTGATGGCCTGGGCCCATCAGATGGTGCAGGCCTAGCGGTGTCATGTAGTCGACTGCTGCTTCGCGCGAAGCCATCATCATGTCGACGACGGGTTTGACGAATGCATTGTTGTTGGTGAATGTCATGCGTACCCAATCGTCGGCGATGGTGCGCGACAACTGCGCGGGGTTCCACGCCAACCGACCGAACACGTACCAGTTCGCTTGATTGAAAACCGAGCCACTCCAGTTACGGTTGGCACCGATGTTCGCATCGCCGGCCATGCCCGTTAACGTGTGGCCCTCCAGCGTGCCGTCGACCACCTTTGCGACGGTGGAGTTCCTGCCGTGCACCATCGTGTCGGTCGACAACACCTCTTGATATAGCGGACCCAGATAGACCAAGTGTGTGGCGAAGCCGAGGTATTCCTTGGTGATCTGGAACTCCATCATCAGCGGCGTCTTCGGCATCGCGCCAAAGAGGGGATGGAAGGGCTCCCTCGGCTGGAAATCGATCGGCCCGTTTTTTACTTGCAGCAACACGTTGGCGCGGAAGTGGCCGTCGAGCGGCTTGAATTCGGCGTAAGCCTGCTTGGCGCGATCGTCCGACAATGTTGGCGAGTAAACGAATGTTCGCCACATCACGACGCCGCCATGCGGTGCAAGCACATCGGCAAGCATGTTCGCGCCATCGGCATGCGTGCGCCCGTAATCTTGTGGACCCGGCTGGCCCTCCGAGTTGGCTTTGACGAGCAAGCCACCCAAATCTGGAATGGCCTGATAGATCTCGTCGACTTTGGCGCGCCACCACTGTTGTACTTGCGGATCGAATGGGTCAGCGGTTTTGAGTCCGCCGATTTCCGCCGGGGCGCTGAAGCGAACGCTCAGGTATACATGGATACCATAAGGGCGAAACACGCCGGCGAGCGCTGCCGCCTTCTTGATGTAGGCGGCCGAAAGCATCACGTTATCGGCGTTGGGGTTGTTGAGCACGACGCCATTGATGCCTAGCGAGGCGTTCGCACGGGCGTAATCGGTATAACGTGGATCGAGCCAGTCGGGAAGCTTGAACCAATCCCACATCGAGGCGCCGGCGTAGCCGCGTTCGACGCTGCCGTTGAGATTGTCCCAATGGACCAGCACGCGCAGCTTCACGCGCGGTGAATCATGCAGATCGAGATGGTCGATGGGTTGCTCGGTTTGCAGCAAGCGCAGGAAGTGGAACGCGCCATACAACGCAGCAATATCGCTATTGCCCACGATGGCCGTTGCAGTGTGGCCATTTATGACAACACTTCGGATTGCATAGCCTTCGCTGCCTAGGCTGTTCGTGTCCAACCGCATTTGTGCGATGAGCGGCGAGGACGATGGTGTGCCGACGATGATCGCGCCGTCGCGCGTTACTGCGTTCGACAGTGGCGGCGCTTCACCGAGCAATCCGCCCAGGCCGCGCTGCAATTCCTTGCCGGTCACGCTCTGGGTTGGCGTCGCAGAACCGACGATCAATTGCGATGCATGGGGGCGGTATGTATTTGCTTGCTCGGTGGCGAGCGCGTGATAGCGCAGCCACAGCTCGTATCCGTCTTCGGCATGCAGCGGGCGGCCGCACAGAATGGCAGTCGCTGTCAGCATCACCACCGCAAAAACGCGCAGCAGCAAGATCATGCGAGCGCTACTGCTTCGAGGGACGCTGTTGATGCCAGATCGCGGTGTCGCCAGTGTGTGCATGAACGCGTTCATTTCCGCTCCGAAATCACCATCGGAGCGAAGGATGGCACAGCTCGCTATTACCGTCGGCGCATCGCGTTGATTGCGCGATGCGCCGATGAACGGGTCACTGCGTTCGCTGCGGCAGCTTCCAACCCGGACGGATGAAGTGGCACGTATAACCTTGAGGGTAACGTTCCAGATAATCCTGGTGTTCCGGCTCGGCCTCCCAGAACGGGCCCGCAGGACTGATTTCGGTGACTACCTTGCCGGGCCAGAGGCCTGACGCGTCGACGTCGGCGATGGTGTCTTCGGCAATCTGCTTTTGCTGGTCGTCGCGATAGAAAATGGCCGAGCGATAACTCAGGCCGACATCGTTGCCCTGACGGTCTTTCGTCGTCGGGTCGTGGATCTGGAAGAAGATTTCCAGAATCTGGCGATAGGTGATCTGGCTCGGATCGAACACGATCTCAATCGCTTCGGCATGCGTGCCGTGGTTGCGATAGGTGGCGTTAGCTACGTCACCGCCCGAGTAGCCCACGCGCGTGGACAGCACGCCCGGGTAACGCCGCAGCAGATCCTGCATGCCCCAGAAGCAGCCGCCAGCCAGGATGGCCGTTTCGGTTTTCGTCGTCATGTGTTGGTCCTTCTTTCTGTAACGGTGAAGCGTAGCGGGCCGGCATGCGGCGCAGAGCGCAGGTTTGTTGCCGTCTGGGTCGCGAAGATATGCCAGTGATGGCCGACCTCGGTGTGACGCGTGCTCAGGGAAGATGTGGTGGTGTACCCGAGTCCCCACAAGGTGCAGGACGAAGGTGTCTGCGATCTCGCCATGGGCGGATGCGTCGACAATCCTATTCGCGGCGCCCCCGGTTTGGGTTACACCTTCGCCAGCAAAACGGGCGTAGCAATCAGGGCAGGCTGCGCCGAGCGAGCTGTGGCGGCATGCCCGTCCAGCGTTTGAAGGCGCGACGAAATTCGCGCGGATCGCTGAAACCCAGTTCGATGCCGATCTCGGCCACGCTCAACTGTCCCGCGTGCAGCAATTCCAGTGCGCGTTCGGCCCGCACGCGGTCGTGAATTTCTCGGAAGATGCGCCCGCTGTCGGCCAGTTTGCGGCGTAGCGAGCGTTCGCTCAAATGCAGTGTGCGTGCGACTTCGGTGAGCTTCGGATGTTCGCGCAGGCGGCTGCGCAGCAGGCGTTCGACGGAGCCGACGATTTCGTCGGAGCTGCTGGTTCCGCGCAATTGCTGATGACACAGCGCCAGCGCCTGGCGCGACGTCAGCGGGTTGTAGCCGGGCAGTGGATGTTCCAGCCAATGCGTGTCGACAAGTATGCGGTTCTGCTGCGCGCCGAAGCGCACATCGCACTGGAACGTTGCGGCGTATTCGTTGACGTAGGCAGGTGCCGGGTAAGTGAATTCCACGCGCACCGGAATCAGCTTCGGCCCGACCAGTTCGCGCGCGATCGCCAGGCAGCTGGAGAACAATTCCTCGCACAGGAATGGCAGCAATTCGATTTCACCGAAGCGCGGCCACGTTTGTACGGCGACAGTTTGTTCGTCGATGACGGCGAAGTCGACATCGAGCAGGCTGCCGCAAATCTTGTGGTTTTCGATGCCGACGCTCATGGCCTCGCCGAAGTTGCGCGACGTCATCATGGCAAGGCCCAGCAGCCCGAAGCTGCCGATGGTTTCGTTGCGGCCGATGAGCAGTCCGAGCGCCGGCTCGCCCATCACTTTCAGCCCGCGTGCGATGACCGTGCGGGCCTGCCGGTAGGAGACGCGCACGCTGGGATCGTTGATCTGCTGGCGGGTGATACCAAGGCCGGCGAACCAGGGTTCGCAGGAGACGCCGCGCCGCGTGGCGAGCTCGGTGAGGTGCACCAGCACATTGGGAGGAATGTCGGCGGTCAGCGCGCGCGGATCAGGGTCAGCCGCCTGCGACGGCATGCGCCGCGGATGCTGCGTTTCGAACGCCAGTTGTGACATGCCCAACCATCCCCCGTGCCGACCCTCTTCGGCGCAGAGGTCTGTTCTAGCACGGGTGGCGCCTGTGTGGTTAACGCGGCGCACAAGGGAATGATCAGTCCCTCCCCCGCTTAGGGGGAAGGACTGAGGCATTTGTTACTCGCCGATGGTCAGCAGAGAGGCATTTCCGCCGGCGGCGGTGGTGTTGATGGTGAGCGTGCGCTCACCTGCAAAACGCAGCAGATAGTGCGGGCCGCCGGCCTTGGGGCCGGTGCCGGAGAGGCTTTCGCCGCCGAATGGCTGCACGCCGACCACCGCGCCGATCTGGTTGCGATTGACGTAGCAGTTGCCGACGCGGGCGTGGCTGCGGATGTATTCCACAGTGTCGTCGATGCGGCTGTGCACGCCCAGGGTAAGGCCGTAGCCGGTGGCGTTGATGGCGTCGACCACCTTGGCCAGCTCACTGCCTTTCCAGCGGATCACGTGCAGCACGGGGCCGAACACTTCGCGCTTGAGTACGTCGAGCGAGGGGATTTCGTAGGCGCGTGGGGCGAAGAAGGTGCCATGTCCGGTGACGGCCGGGTCGAGCTTGGCCTCGGCGAGCTTCTTGGCTTCCTTGTCCATGCGTGCGGCGTGGTCGTTGAGAAGCTTCAGCGCGTCTTCGTCGATGACCGGTCCTACGTCGGTGGACAACTGGCCGGGATCGCCGACTTTCAGCTCGGCCATGGCGCCGCCGAGCATGCTCACGACCTTATCGGCGATGTCTTCCTGCACGAACAGCACGCGCGCGGCGGAGCAGCGCTGGCCGGCGGACTGGAACGCTGAGGAGATCACGTCCTTCACGATCTGCTCGGGCAGGGCGGAGGAATCGGCAATCATCGCGTTCTGGCCGCCGGTCTCGGCGATCAGTGCGGCGATCGGTGCATTGCGTGCGGCGAGCGCGCGGTTGATCGCCCAGGCCGTTTCGGTGGAGCCGGTGAAGGCCACGCCAGCAACGCGCGGATCCTTGGTGAGTGCCGCGCCGACCACGGCGCCGTCGCCGGGCAGGTATTGCAGCACGTCGGCGGGCACGCCGGCTTCGTGCAGCAATTTCACAGCGACATAGCCAATCAGGCTGGTTTGCTCGGCAGGCTTGGCGATCACGCTGTTGCCGGCGGCGAGCGCGGCGGAAACCTGGCCCAGGAAGATCGCCAGCGGGAAGTTCCACGGGCTGATGCAAACGAATACGCCGCGGCCATTCAAATACAACTGATTGCTCTCGCCGGTCGGGCCGGGCAATTGCTCCGGATGGCCGAACAGGCGACGCGCCATGGTGGCGTAGTAGCGTAGGAAATCGGCCGCTTCGCGGATTTCGGCGATGGCGTCGGGCAGGTTCTTGCCCGCTTCGCGCACGCACAGTGCGATGAATTCGCCACGGCGTGCTTCGAGCTGATCGGCGGCGTGCTCCAGGATCGCGGCACGGCTGGCGGCCGGCAGGCGATCCCAGTTCGGCTGTGCGGCGACGGCATTGACCAGCGCCTTGTCGACCACGGCGGCATCGGCGCTGACGTAGCTGCCTACGATGTCGCGACGATCGGCGGGATTGGTGACTTGCACCGTCGGACCATGGCTTTGCGCGCCGGGCACCAGCGGTGTGGCCGTCCAGGAGCCGGACTTCGCGTTGACCGCCTCGGCGAGGGCCTTCAGTTCGTTGTCGTTGGAAAAGTTGACGCCCATGGAATTCTTCCGAAGTTCACCGAAGAGATTGACCGGCAGGGGAATGCGCGGATGCGGAATGGAGGCGAAGCGGCGCACCGTTTCGCAAGGATCGGCGACGAGGTCGCGCACCGGCAGCGTTTCATCGACCACGCGATTGACGAAGCTGGTATTGGCGCCGTTCTCGAGCAGTCGACGCACCAGGTAGGGCAGTAGATCTTCGTGCGTGCCGACGGGTGCGTACACGCGGCACGGCACGTTGAGATTCTGCGCACCAATCACTTCGGCATACAGATCCGTGCCCATGCCATGCAGTCGCTGGAACTCGAACGGACGGCCGCGCGCGATGTGATGCACGGCGGCGATGCTGTGCGCGTTGTGCGTAGCAAACTGCGGATAGATCAGATCGCTGCCCGCGTCGAACAGTTTGTGCGCGCAAGCGAGATACGAAACGTCGGTGTTCGGCTTGCGCGTATACAGCGGATAACCGGACAGCCCCAGTTCCTGCGCGCGCTTGATCTCGGCATCCCAATACGCGCCCTTCACCAGGCGCACGTACCAACGACGGCCAGTGGCGCGCGCGGTTTCGATCAGCCAGTCGATCACGAACGGCGTGCGCTTGGAGTACGCCTGCACCACGATACCGAGGCCGTTCCAGCCCTGTAATGAAGGGTGCGCGAAAACGTCGCCGAGGATGTCGAGCGAGAGTTCAAGGCGATCGGCTTCTTCCGCATCGACGGACAACGCGATGCCTTGCTTCATCGCTAGCTGAGAGAGTTCCAACAGCTTGGCGGTGAGATCGCGGCGAGCACGATCGCGGTTCATCACTTCATAACGAGGATGCAGCGCGGAGAGCTTCACCGAGATCGACGGTGCATCCGTATGATTGGCGAACGGGCCGCGCGCGCCGATGGCAGCGATGGCCTTGCGGTAATCCTGCTGGTAGCGCTCGGCGGTCTCGCTGGTGAGCGCGGATTCGCCGAGCATGTCGTACGAATAACGGTAGACCGCGTATTCCTTCTTGGCGCAGCGATCGAGTGCGTCGTCGATGGTCTGCCCCATCACGAACTGATGACCCATGATGCGCATCGCCTGGCGCACCGCCAGACGGATCGCCGGCTCGCCCGCGCGGCCGACAAGGCGGCGTAGCGCGCCGGTGAAATCGTGGCGCGTTTCCTCGGCCAGATTCACCAGCTTGCCGGTGAGCATCAGGCCCCAGGTGGAGGCGTTGACGAACAACGATTCGCTCTCGCCGAGATGCTTCTTCCAGTTTGCGTCGCCCAGCTTGTCGCGGATCAGCTTGTCGGCGGTGGCTTTGTCCGGGATGCGCAACAGCGCTTCGGCCACGCACATGAGCAGCACGCCTTCCTCGCTGGAAAGATCGTACTGGCGCATGAAGGATTCGACCGCGCTCTGATCCTTGGCGCGGGCACGCACGCGGGATACCAGGTCGGCGGCGAGGTCGATCACCTTTTCGCGCTCGGCCGGCGGCAACGTGGCCTGGGCGAGCAGGTCGTTGACCGCTTCGGTTTCGTCGCGGAGCCACGCGGCGGTAATGCGCGCGCGGGCCGGGGTGGCGCCGGCGGGCAGTTCGGGGCTGAGAATGGGTTGGGTCACGATGGCGTGGCGCGCTGCTGGGGCGAAGGGGAACGTGAGATTGTACGGTGGGGCGGTGCTTGACGCACCCGTGGTTGGGAAAAGGGCCTACGCGTTGGGCTGCGTTTTCGCCATTGAGCCCCATCCGTCGTCCCGGCGAAAGCCGGGACCCAGCGTCTTGCGCACGGGTAAGTCACTGGGTCCCGGCTTTCGCCGGGACGACGGTGGGAAAGATCTGGCTGATACCTGCAATTGTCCGAGTACTTCACGGGTACCCGCGACAATATGTAGCAACCTATTCTCGAACACGCTTCGCACATCACAAATCGATGACAGTGTTCGAACATGCGCCCCCCGTGCGCGCATTCGTACATATGCCGGCCTTTTTCTTGCGCATACACGGGCATCGCCCGGCTCGTGCGCACGCTGCGCCCATCCTTGCCCGCCGTGGCGTCGCGGCCTATGATCGGAACGTTCCAGGCACGCCGGACTCTTATGATCGTGCTTCGACCAGCCCTCGGCGGCCTGCCGTGCGTGACGTTGTGGCTTCGGCCCAATCGCGTACTCAGCCGACGCGGCTTGCGTCGGCTGATCTTGGTGTTGGCTGCCCTGGCGTTGATAACGGCAGGTCTGGGAGCGTGGCAGGGCGATGTATTCGCTCCGCTGTTCGCCCTGATCGAGGCTTCCGCCGTGGCTATCGCACTTAGCGTGGCCTGGCGGGCCGGCGACCGCAGCGAACGCATCACCCTCGACACTGAGTCGCTGGAGGTGCAAATCCTGCCCGGTCGCCGCTGCATGCGTTTCCAGCCTTATTGGGTGCGCGTGCTGCTGGAGTCAGGGGAGGGGCGTTACCGATTGTTGTTGTCGTCGCATGGACGCAAGCTGGAAGTTGGGGCCTTCCTCGCCGATGAGGAGCGCGCCGAGCTGTTCCGGAAACTCAAGGTGCTGCTGGCGGATTTTCAGTCCCAGTCGCGCAGGTAGGTTCAACAAAGGTGCAAACATGACATCTGGCGGCATCGGGCATCACGGCAGCAGACCAAAAGGTTTCAGGTACGTCATCGGGGCATTGGGGGTAATGGCCCTTGGGTTGTTCGGCAGCACGGTTCAGGCGAACCCCGAGCCTGGACAGTTGAACCTCACGCCCGGCGTGACGACGTATTCCAACATCCCGTACATGCTGAACAACGTAGCGCTCGGCGTTTGCGTTGTGATCGGCATCCTGGTGTTCGGCGCGATGTTCGTCGCCATGTTCCGCTTCCGCAAATCGCGCGGCGCTGTCGCCGAGAAGTGGACGCACAACACCACGGTCGAAATCATCTGGACCGTCATCCCGGTCATCATCCTGATCACGCTGGCTTGGCTCGCGACGAACGGCCTACGCCAGTTCTCCGACACCACCGGCGCGCAGATGACGGTGAAAGTCACCGGATATCAGTGGAAGTGGCGTTACGACTACGTCGACTACCAGGGCAAAGCGGTCAGCCACGTCGGCTTCATGTCCAAGCTCGACGACCAGAGCAACGCCACCCGCCAGCTCAATTCCGGCCTTGACCCGTATGCGGTCAAGGTGGATGGCTACAACACCTATCTCTTGAACGTCGACAAGCCCCTGGTCGTGCCGATCGATACCAAGATCCGCTTCGTGATCACCGCCGACGACGTCATCCATTCCTGGTTCGTGCCGGCCTTGGGCTGGAAGATGGATGCGATTCCGGGCGTGGTGAATGCCACGTGGACCAACATCAAGGAGCCGGGCATCTATCGCGGCCAGTGCGCGGAGCTGTGCGGCCAGGATCATGGCTTCATGCCGATCGTGGTCAAGGCTGTCTCGAAGGAAGATTTCGCCAAGTGGCTGGCCGATCAGCAGAAGCCTGCTGCGCCCGCGGCTCCGGCGGCGGCTTCCACGACGGCGGCTCCTGCGCAGGCAGCGGTACAAACCGCAACGGCGCACGGCGCACAAGGTTGATTCACTCGGCTGCTTACGCAGTTCACGTAAACGCATTCATTAGGTAGAGGTTCAAGGCTATGGCCCAAGCAGCCACCCACGACCACCACGATGAGCATCACGACGAGCACCACGAGCACCAGAATTTCTTTCAGCGTTGGGTGATGTCCACCAATCATAAGGACATCGGCACGCTGTACCTGATCTTCTCGCTACTGATGTTCTTCATCGGCGGCAGCTTCGCGATGGTGATTCGCGCCGAGCTGTTCAAGCCGGGCATGCAGCTGGTGCAGCCGTACTTCTTCAACGAAATGACCACGATGCATGCGCTGGTCATGATCTTCGGGGCGGTGATGCCGGCCTTCGTCGGCCTGGGCAACTGGATGATCCCGTTGATGGTCGGCGCGCCGGACATGGCGCTGCCGCGCATGAACAATCTGTCGTTCTGGATTCTGCCGTTTGCCTTTGCGCTGCTGCTGTCGACGTTGTTCCTGCCGGGTGGCGGTCCTGCCGGTGGCTGGACGATGTATCCGCCGCTGTCGCTGCAGAGTGCCTCGCTCGCTTATGTAGTGTTCGCGGTGCACTTGATGGGTATCAGCTCGATCATGGGCGCGATCAACATCATTGCGACCATCCTCAATATGCGCGCGCCAGGCATGGATCTGTTGAAGATGCCAGTGTTCGTGTGGAGCTGGCTGATCACGGCGTTCCTGCTGATCGCGGTGATGCCGGTGCTGGCGGGTGCGGTGACGATGCTGCTCACCGACAAGTACTTCAACACGCACTTCTTCGATGCCGCCGGTGGTGGTGACCCCGTGCTGTTCCAGCACGTGTTCTGGTTCTTCGGTCACCCCGAGGTGTACATCATGATCCTGCC
>OUNK011150715.1_pt1 | contig 68309 bp, 46 predicted proteins | sample 1755341 | NCBI WGS metagenome assembly OUNK01 (sample SAMEA3914788, study PRJEB12502) | metagenome | biome: forest; material: soil | place: Canada | collected 2011-07-03 | depth 0.1 m | reverse complement strand
CTGAACGATCCGATCGACACCAACAAGACGGCCGAGGGCCGCGCCCGCAACCGTCGTACGGAACTGCAGGTTCAGCAGTAATCGAACGGCAAGGTGTTACGAAAAAGCCCGGCTTAGGCCGGGCTTTTTTGCATTATCGAGGCGATGGCTGCTACGAATGAACCGCTCAATCCGAGATAGCTAGGATGCATTCGCCTGCGCCGCAACTGCGGCAACAAACAGCGAAGATCGACAGGCTATCCGTTCCAATGGCAGCACTGAGCAAGCCTTCGAGATAGCCGCTAAAAAATTTGCAGCCGGAATGACCATCTTCCATGCATAACGGGCTGTTGCGAATATGCAACTGCTCACCTTGTTGCTCGACCTCGACAAGGGCGTGTAGCGCTGGGATACCCACGTTCGCGATGGCTTCGCGCAGACTGAGTTTGGCACCCGACGCATAGTCGCGTTCGAATACCCACGCGCCCGTGCGTTGCCCTGCCAGTAAAAGCGAGGACTCACGCGCCGCCGCGACAACCGAATCTTCCAACTTCAGCAGGCGCGGAAAAATTTCCGGATATTCGCTGGTCAACTTTGGCAGCACTTTTTCCACTGCATCTTCGTCCGGACCGATCGGAATCACTTCCACGAACGGCTCCAACACCGCCGCAGCAGGTGCGGGTGACGGCGCAGTCGGCATGATGAAGACGAACTCAGGCTCGGGTTCTGGCTGAGGTTTCGGTGCGGCGAGGACCACGGGTGCTGCGACGGCCTCAGACACAGCAGGCTCATTCATCACGACCACAGAAGCGACAACCGGTGCGGCATCGATAGCTGGTGCCGGAGTCTGTACTGATGCCGGAGCAGGTGTGGGTGCAACATCTTGCCGAACAACAATGGGCGGGGGAGATGCCGCAAAATGCGGCTTGGATGCGCCTTCCACGAATGGCGAAACTTCGAAACTGATGACGCGCTCATGCGCCTCGAGGGCAGCTTCAAGAACTCGTTGTTTGCGCTCAGGTCCGCGAACGACCATCGTCAACAGCACGCCGTTGTCGTCCTGTGCCAAGCGCTGCTTTTGCAAGGTAAATCCACTCGCGACGGCACATCGGCCGACGTCGATAAGTAAGCCTTCCCGTTTCTCCGAGAGCGCCTGAATTTCCAGCTCGATCATTAGGCCCCCCTGTGTTCGATGCCGGCAAAATAAATTGTGGCCGTACGATGATCGTTTTTGTGAATTAAAAGTGTGATGAAGTTCTGATTGCTAACAATACACACCAAAACTTTAGCTGAAAAGGCATGATTTGTGCATGAATTAATCAGCAACTCCATGGCGCATCACCACTTCAAAAAAGGTGGCGGAGCAAGTCGAGAAAAGATCGCCGTTCCTTCTACGCAAGACTGAGCATAAGTTCGCAAGAATCTCATTAGTGCCACGTCGACCCGCCGTGAACGTTTACGGCGAAGAGTGATGTTTCCCTTCCCACGTGCCGCCAATAAAACACGGCGAGCGCAGCCGCGTGCAGGTGCAACGCGCTAGTTCGCACCCGCAAGCATTCTTCAAGATGTCGAAAGCCAACGCCATACCGGTGCGGGATCGCTTTTGTCAGAGGCTGTCAGTTCACCAGAGGCTCGGTCAACGGAGGTCGCTGCACACTCAATGCGGTACCGGCGGCCGCTACGATGATCGCCACGATAGCTAGCCACTGCAGCAGGCTGAGCCGTTCGCCCAGCAACGCTACGCCTGCTATCGCCGCAATGGCCGGCTCTACGCTCAACAAGGTGCTGAATGTGCGCGCCGGCAGACGCGTCAGCGCGATCATCTCCAGTGAATAGGGCAGTGCCGAGCTGAGCACGGCCACACCCAGCGCATACGGCAACAACGCTGGCGATAGCAGTGCGCTGCCGGCATGTGCGACACCGAACGGGATCACCAGCAACGCACCGACGGAGGTGCCCAGTGTCACCGCATCAGCGCCATGAGTTGCGCCTGCCTTCTTGCCAAGCACGATATACAGTGCCCAGCCCACACCAGCGGCTAGCGCATACATCACGCCAACCGGATCGAGCGCTTGCATCTGCGTGCGCAGCGGAAGCAGCAGTGCCAACCCCGCAATCACCAGCGCGATCCATACGAAGTCGACCAATCGGCGCGATCCAAATAGCGCAAGCGCCAGCGGTCCGGTGAATTCCAAGGCCACCGCAATGCCCAGCGGAATTGTCCGCAGCGACATATAGAACACCAGATTCATCGCACCCATCGAGAGGCCATAGCCCCACAGCGCGCGCCAGTCGCGTTGACTGCCGGACCGCCGCCACGGCCGCCGCCATAGCAACAACATCAGCGCGCTGAGCCCTAAACGATAGGCGGTGGCTCCCTGTGCGCCGACCAGCGGAAACAGATGCTTGGCCAGCGATGCGCCGCATTGGTACGAGACCATGCTGATCAGTAGCGCGCCAACTGCGAGTACGGTCGGCGCAACGGTAGTACGTGGTGACATGAGCGCAGCCGTGGGGAAGAACAGTCGGCATCATGATGCCCGCGTAGACGCCCAAAGCCCACCATGCAGACCATCTTGCCAGGGTTATTGCTGACAACACCTGTCAGCAATCGATACCGCATGGAACATGCGTACCAGTTTGATCTCTCCCTCGCGAAGTCGCGTGAGGCGCTAAAGCGCATGCGCACTTTTCTTTATAGCCTGATTGAGCCAGCGACGTTGTCGCGCTAATTGCGAAGGGTGATACTCGCGTCTAGAACGCGGTCATTATTTAATGGTGGAGTCGCCACGTTAGTACGGTGGCGGTACGAAACAGGACCAGAATTCGAGGCGTGAAAACCCCATGAATCCATCGGAACGCATTGACCAGATGATCGCCGAGCTCACGGACTGGCGCGGCAAAACGTTCGCCAGCGTTCGCAAGAGCATTCTTGAGGCCGACAAGGAGATCGTCGAAGAATGGAAATGGATGGGAAGCCCAGTGTGGTACCGCGATGGAATAATCGCCGTCGCCAATGCCCACAAAGGCAAGGTGAAGCTGACCTTTGCCTACGGCGCAAGCATTCCGGACCCTGACAAACTTTTCAATGCGGGCCTTGATGGAAACGCGAGGCGTGCGATCGATTTTTTCGAAGGCGACAAGGTCGATAAGCGCGCACTGAAAAATCTCATCCGTGCGGCTATTGATTACAACCAGAACAAGGCGAAGAAGAAGGCGCCTGCATCTGCTCGAGCGAAAGTCACAAAAAGTAAAAAGACATGAAGCTGACGAGGACCGCACGCAGCACTATTTCACTTCCGCACCCGCGACTCCCACAGAGCTCGCTGTCTTGACGAAATCGACGAAGGCTCGCAACGGCGCAGGCATCAGACGACGGCTGGGGAAGTAAAGAAACGGGCCGCTGAAGCGTTGCCACCAAGGCTCGAGAATCGGTTCGAGTTCACCGCGTTCAAAGTAAGGACGCAGCCAGTCCTCAAATAGATAGATGACACCAACGCCAGCAATCGCCGCCTCGACGCCAAGATCCGTCGCCGCGCCCGCACGTACGATCAAGGGTCCGGAGGGTTCCAGTTTCACCAGCTCTCCTGCGCGTTCGAATTCCCAGGCGTTGATCATTCCGCTGCTGAAGCGCCCGCGGATGCATGCGTGCGACAACAAATCCTGTGGATGCTCGGGTCGTCCGTGGCGTTCGAGATACGCAGGTGCTGCCGCCGTGGCAAAACGCTGCATGCGCGGGCCGATCGGCACCGCGATCATGTCCTGTTCCAATCGTTCGTCGTAGCGAATGCCTGCGTCGCATCCTGACGCAAGCACGTCGACGAAGCTGTCCTCGGCAACGATTTCCACCTGCACATCCGGATACGCCGCAAGGAAAGCAGGAAGGATCGCAGGCAGCACCAGCCGCGCCGCGCTGACGGGCACGTTGAGTCGCAACGTACCCATCGGTTTGTCGCGCGCGCTGTTAACGACGTCGAGCGCCGATTCCACTTCAGCCAATGCGGGAGCAAGGCGATCGAGCAGGCGCTTGCCCGCGTCCGTCGGCACCACACTGCGCGTGGTGCGATTGAGCAGCCGCACGCCGAGTTGGGTCTCCAGGCGGCGCACCGCTTCGCTCAGTCCGGAAGGGCTCATGTCGCCGGCGCGCGCGGCATCGCGGAAGCCGCCGGCTCTGGCCACCGCCATAAAGGCGTTCAAATCGCTCAAATCGACATTCATTGTTCGGTATTCCGTACAGGCCGTGCGAATTGTGCGCTCTTATCGCGCGGTTCGACAACGCCTAAGCTTTCCGTCAACAAAAACGGAGGTTAGTGATGTCTCACACCCGCAAATCCGACGTGTTCACTCTCGGCCACCGCAGCGTAAGGCGGCTTGGCTACGGCGCCATGCAGCTGGCTGGGCCCGGTGTATTCGGTCCGCCCAAGGATCGCGCTCAGGCATTGGATGTTCTGCGTGCCGCGGTGGCATCCGGCGTAAACCACATCGACACCAGTGACTTTTACGGGCCGCATGTCACCAATCAGCTGATCCGGGAAGCGCTCGCGCCGTATGCGGACGATCTGACCATCGTCACCAAAATCGGCGCGCGACGCGGCGAAGACAAGTCGTGGATACCGGCGTTTTCGCGTGAAGAGCTCACGCATGCCGTGCACGACAACTTGCGCAACCTCGGAGTGGATGTACTCGATGTCGTCAACTTGCGCATCATGATCAAGCCGCATGAGGCGGCGGAGGGATCCATCGAAGCGCCTCTGTCGATACTTGCCGATCTGCAACGACAAGGCTTGGTCCGGCACATCGGCCTGAGCAACGTGACGGCCGCACAAGTCGCCGAGGGACAAAAGATCTGCCCGATCGTATGCGTGCAAAATCACTACAACGTTGCGCATCGCAACGATGATGCGTTGATCGACGACTTGGCGCGCGACGGCATCGCCTATGTGCCGTACTTCCCGCTTGGTGGATTCACGCCGCTGCAATCGTCAACGTTGTCGGACATTGCGTTGCACCTCGGCGTAACGCCGATGCAGGTAGCCCTCGCTTGGTTGCTTCGTCGCGCACCGAATGTGCTGCTTATTCCAGGCACATCTTCTATCGCACATCTCAACGAGAACCTTGCCGCTGCGGATCTGAACATTCCCGACGATGCCATGGCTGCGTTAAATAGCATTGCGACGCATGTGGAGCGAGACAATTCTCGTCATCAAACCGCTTGAGTCGAATGCGCTGTCGATCGATCCGCTGACTCAGCGCAGTTGTTGTATGCGGATCATGTTGCCGGCGGGGTCGCGAACGGCGCAGTCGCGAACCCCGTACGGCTGATCGGTTGGCTCCTGGACGATATCGGCATCGCGGGCCTGCAATCGCTCGAAGGTGCCGGCGAGATCTTTGGTGGCGAAGAGGATGATGCCGAAGGTGCCCTTCGCCATCATCTCGGCGATGGTGCGTCGTTCGTCGTCGGTGATGCCCGGGCTTGCGTCTGGCGGATACAAAACGATCGAGGTGCCGGGCTGACCCGCGGGGCCGACGGTGATCCAGCGCTTTCCGCCGTACCCGACGTCGTTGCGCACCTCGAAGCCGAGCGTGTCGCGATAGAACGCCAGGGCGGCGTCGGGATCGTTCTGCGGCAGGAAACTGGCGTGAATGGTGATGTCCATGGCGTCTCTCTTAAGTTAAATGTGGGCCGATGGCGATCAGTCTAGTTCCGGCTCCTTAGGCGGCGCTTCTCGATTCCTGATCGGTCGGGTCACCTGTTTCGCCACGCACGACGGAATTCCCGCCGTGGCGTGCGATTCCTGGCGTCGATAGATGCCCGGCGACATACCGACCAGCTCGGTGAATCGCGTCGTGAAGGTGCCCAGCGACGCGCAGCCGACCGCGAAACAGACTTCGGTAACGCTGAGATCACCGCGACGAAGCAACGCCATCGCACGCTCGATACGCCGTGTCATCAGATAGGAATAGGGCGACTCGCCATAAGCAAGTCGAAATTGGCGACTGAGATGGCCGGCTGACATATGCGCGCCACGAGCCAGCGCGTCAACATCCAACGGCTGCGCGTATTCACGGTCGATCCTGTCGCGCACGCGGCGCAGCCGTGCGAGATCGCGCAAGTGCGACGTTGTCTTGGATCTTGTGGAAGAAAGATTCGATTCCACCAGCACCTCTACACACTCCGTCGACACTATCCGTTTTGGATTGCGGACATACCAAGCTTGCCAACGGATGGACCTAGCCGCAACGCCCGCTGCCCAAAGTCGGCCTTTCTTGCGGCGCGAAGACGAAATCAGCTTGGGCGATTAGCGCCCCGCTTGTCGCGCCAGGCTTGCAGCAACGTGCGCGTTTGATCGAGCACTGTCACCTTGAGCAACGCCCCCTTGGCAGCATCGATCTCTTTCCATCCCAGCATGTCGAGACATGCACCGGGAAGATGGTGGAACGGCATGATTTGACCCCTCAGCGCGAGCAGTCGAATGCGCATCACCGGGTCATTGGGGCTGGTGCCCAGAATGCGCGAAAGCAGGTTGATGGTCACTTTATTAAGCGGCTGCTTTAGTCGACGATGCAGCAGCTTGGAAGCCATGGCCGGTTCTTCATCGGCGAGTTCGCGGGCAATGAAGAGGCGCCGGCTCGACGCGAAGGGCTGCATCAATATGGCATCCAGTGTCGCTCCCTGGATGTCGATGAACGCGTCGATCAATGTATCGATGCCACCATCGATCTTCAGCGCCTCACGGGCCCGCCGCATGGCGGGCGCGAAGCGACTCTTGAGATCGTTGGCGATGTACTCGGCGCAGGCCTGATAGACGCCTTCCTTGTTTTCGAAGTAGTACTGCAGCGCCGGCGCGTTGACCCCGGCGGCATTGGCGATGTCGCGTGTCGAAGCGCCGGCGAAGCCATGCTCACCAAACAGCTTCACGGCTGCGTCGATGATCCGTTGGCGCGTCTCGTCGCCGCGGGCATAACCGCCAACTGGCGAGCGGCGGGGGCGCTTGGTCTGGGTCATTCAGGTTCTCTGCGGCTCACTGGCTAAAGATAACATTTGACAAAATTATTCCAATCGGAATAAATATTCCACTTGGAATAATTTCGGACGACCAGGCATGCCCGCACCTACCGGATCCACCCCAGGCGATGCATCCAACGCCGCTGCGCCTTCGGGCCGACGGTCGAACGCCCGGCGCTTCTTGCTGCCGATCGGTTTACTACTGCTCGTCGTGGGCTTGCTGGCGTTGGCCTATTGGTGGCTGGTCGGTCGCTTCATGCAGAGCACCGACGATGCTTACCTGCAGGCAGACAGTGTCACCGTGGCCCCAAAGGTCAGCGGATACGTCACCGATGTTTACGTAGGCGACAACGTGGCCGTGAAACCGGGCGATCCGCTGGTGCGGCTCGATAGCCGGCAATACCAGGCCGCGCTGGACCAGGCACAGGCAACCATCGACGCGCGCGAGGCGGATATCCAGCGCGCGCAAGCCGGCATCCTGCAACAGCGGGCCGCGATCGAGCAGGCCAAGGCACAGCTGCTGGTCGCACAAGTCGCCAACCGCCACGCAGAAGACGAAGTACGTCGTTATGGGCCGCTTGCAACTACCGGCGCTGAAAGCGGCGATCAGTTGTCGGTGCTGACCAGCAACCGCGATCAGGCGCGCGCGACCCTCGCGGCCGACACCGCTGCAGTCGATCAGGCACAGGCAAGAATGTCCGACCTCAACGCGCAGATCGCCCAAGCGCACGCGCAGTTGGAAGCGGCGCATGCATCCGCGCGGCAATCGCAGCTGGATCTGCAAGACACCTTGGTACGTAGCTCGCTGGCCGGCCGGGTGGGTGATCGCACGGTGCGCGTCGGTCAATACGCGCAACCTGGCACGCGCATGATGACGATCGTGCCGGTGCAGAACGTCTATCTCACCGCCAACTTCAAGGAAACGCAGGTCGGCCGGATGCGTGCAGGCCAGCACGCGAGCGTGCACGTCGATGCGCTGCCCGACACGGATCTGCATGGCGTGGTCGACAGCTTCGCGCCGGGTACCGGATCGGAATTCGCGTTGCTGCCGCCGGAGAACGCAACCGGCAACTTCACCAAGATCGTGCAGCGCGTGCCCGTGCGCATCCGCCTCGATACCGACGAGCAAACCCGCAAGTTGCTGGTGCCCGGATTGTCGGTAACGGTCGACGTGGATACGCGCTCGTCAACGGACAACGCACAGCCCACGACAGCGGATAACCATCATGGCTGAGACGGTCGCTACGCCGGCCAGCCATCCCGAGCGTGCTAGCGCAGCGGATTGGATCGCCGTGGCGGCTGGTTCACTCGGTGCGCTGATGGCTACGCTGGATATCTCCATCACCAACTCTGCGTTGCCGCAGATCCAGGGTGAAATCGGTGCCACCGGTACCGAAGGAACGTGGATCTCCACCGGCTATCTGATGTCGGAGATCGTGATCATTCCGCTCGCGGCGTGGCTGACGCGAGTGTTCGGCTTGCGCAACTTTTTGCTCGGCGGCTCCGTATTTTTCATCCTGTTTTCGATGATGTGCGGCGTGTCGCACACCTTGACGGCGATGGTGATCGGTCGCATCGGTCAGGGCCTGACTGGCGGAGCGATGATTCCAACCGGCCAGACCATCATTCGTAGCCGACTGCCCATGTCGCAGTTGCCCGTCGGCATGACGATCTTTGGTTTGATCGTGTTGCTCGGCCCCTTGCTCGGTCCGGTGCTGGGTGGCTGGCTCACCGAAAACATCAGTTGGAGCTGGTGTTTCTTCATCAACCTGCCGGTGTGCCTGGGTTTGATCGCCTTGTTGCTGATTGGCCTTCCATCGGATCGACCGCATTGGGATGCGGTGAAGCAGGCAGACTGGGTGGGCATCGTCGGACTTTCGGCCGGCCTGAGCTCATTGACGGTCGTGCTGGAGGAAGGGCAGCGCGAGCGCTGGTTCGAATCCAACATGATCGTCTGGCTTAGCTTGCTGTCGTTCGCCGGCATGGTGTTGATTGCGATCTCGCAATTTACGGCGAAAAAGCCGGTGATGCGTCTGAGTCTGCTGCGAAATCCGCGCTATGCCAGCGTCATCATCATCGTCACGGTGGTGGGTGGCGTGTTTTATTCGGTGATCTATTTGATTCCGCAATTTCTCGGCCTGATCGCCGGTTACAACGCGGAACAGTCCGGCTGGATCATGCTGATGTCCGGCCTGCCTGCCTTTTTGGTCATGCCCATACTGCCGCGCCTGCTAGGCAGGGTCGATTTCCGAATACTCGCCATCATCGGCCTGATCTGTTTCGTCGTGAGTTGTCTGCTGGACATTCATCTCACGGCGCAAAGCGTCGGCCACGATTTCGTATGGTCGCAGCTAATTCGCGGTTCGGGCCAGATGTTGGTGTTCATGCCCTTGAATCAGGCGTCGATGGCCGCCGTCTCGCGCGAGGAAGCAGGAGACGCGGCCGGCGTCTACAACATGGCGCGAAATCTTGGCGGCTCGATCGGTTTGGCGATCATCGGTACGGTGATCGACCGGCGCAACACATTTCATGTGGCGGCGATTCGCGAGTCGCTCACCGCTAATTCGTTGCTAGGCCAGGAACGCATCGCTGCCTACGCCGCCAATTGGTTCTCGCGTACCGGCGACATGGCGTATTCGAAGATGCGCGCACTGGGTCAGCTTGCTGCACAGATTCAGCAGCAAGCGATGGTGATTACCTATTCGGAAACTTTTTACGTGCTCGCCATTGCATTGGCGTGCTGCATACCGCTTGCGCTGTTGTTGAAGACGCCGAGCTACCACGCACCGGCAGCTGAGGGGCATTAAGGATGTTTGTCATGTCTAGGACCGATTCATCCTCGTCGCGCGTTGCGCTGGCTGTGCTGGTCACTACGATCACGGCGCTCTCGGGTTGTACCGTCGGTCCCGATTATCGCGGTGCGCCGCAAGTGGCTGACGGCGCCGTGCGCGCCACTACTTTCGTGCGCGCACCGGCTGTCAGCGTTACGCCGACGCATGCGCCGAGCAAATGGTGGACGACATTGGGCGACGCCAGATTGGATGCCCTGATCGACGCGGCGCTGGCGCACAACCAAGACCTGCATGCAGCGCAGGCACGCCTGCGCGAATCGCGTGCGCAATTGCAGCAGCAGCGTGCTCAAGCCATGCCGACTGTCTCGGCTGATGCGGCCGCACTGCGCATGCGCGAACCGGACTTGTCCGGCCTGCAGTCATCGCAACAAGCGAGCACGAATACTGCATCCACTGGCCAGCAGGCCACGAGCACTTCCGGCGGACGTGGTCCGCTGCAACTGTATACGGCGGGCTTTGACGCTTCGTGGGAACTCGATCTGTTCGGCGGCACGCGCCGTGCGGTCGAAGCGGCCTCCGCGCAGTCTGAAGCAGTCGATGCCGACCTCGCCGATACGCAAGTGTCGCTGGCCGCTGAAGTGGCGCAGGCGTACATCGGTTTGCGCGATCAGCAACAGCGCCTCGCGCTGGCCAATCGATCGGCCGACCTCGAGCAACAGACACTCGCATTGATCCGCCAGCGCCGCGCGCGTGGCGTCGGCACCGATGCAGATGTCGAGCGGCAGACCACGCAGGTTGAAAATACCCGTGCAACGCTGATTCCGCTCGACGAGCAAATCACGGAATCGCTGGACCAACTCGCCCTGCTCACGGGCCAAGCTCCCGGTGCATTGGATAACGAATTGTCCGCGCCCGCTCCGCTGCCTGTGCTACCTGCGACCGTGCCGGTGAATGATCCGGCGACCATGTTGCAGCAGCGACCGGACATCCGTGCTGCCGAACGCCGGCTCGCTTCAAGCAACGCGCAGATCGGCGAACATACCGCCGACCTGTTTCCCAAGGTGACGCTTCTGGGGTTCATCGGTTCCGACGGCGGCGATCCGGGACAACTGACGCACAAAAGCTCGTTCACTTGGCTGGGAGTGCCTTACCTGCAATGGGATGTGCTCGACTTTGGACGCACCCGCGGCAGTATCCGTCAGGCCGAGGCGAGCCGCGACGAGGCCATCGCACGTTATACGCAGACGGTACTGGCCGCGTTGCAAGACGCCAACAACGCGCTATCCCGCTATGGTCATCAGCGCGACACCGTGGTGCGTCTGCAGCAGATTGACGTGTCGTCCGATCGTTCCGCGACGCTGATGCGCCAACGTTACGATGCGGGCGCGTCTTCGATGATCGATCTGCTGGATACGCAGCGTGCGCAGTTCACCGCGCAACAGAATCTGGTCGAAGGGCAGGCCGATTTGCTGAAGGATTTCGTGTCGTTGCAGAAGAGCCTGGGGCTTGGTTGGAGCTCCGCACAATAATGAAGATCTGGGCTGCATTGGTCCACTGGGTTGGAACCTCATCCGGGTGAGCAGTGTCACCCGGATGTATCGACAGTCACGTCTTACAAGAGCATCGCGAGCAGCGACCGGTCGAAAATCATCGCCCGTTCGCATCGAACGAAAAGATATGCCGACGTTTACTGCCCAATATCGCGCAGCTTGCGGCCGCTCATCAGGTTGCGTTCGATGTGTTCAAGCGTCACGCCCTTCGTCTCCGGCACCAGCCAGAAGGTCAGCCCGATAAAGACCAGGTTGAGCGCTGCATACAGCCAGAACGTTTCGGTATGACCGACGCTGTTGAGCAACGTTAGGAACGTGGCACCCACGATCATGTTGGCGATCCAGTTCGTAAACGTGGAGCAGCCGATGCCGAAATCGCGGCCCTTCAACGGTTGCACTTCCGAGCAGAGCGTCCAGATCAGGGGGCCGGCAGACATTGCGAAGCCGACGATAAAGACCAGCAGCATGCCAACGGTGAACAGCTGCATCGCATGCGAAACCGCGCCGGCGCCCATCATTGCACCGACCACGCCAAGACCGATCGCCATCACGGTGAAGCCGGTGTACAGGATCGGTTTGCGGCCCCACTTGTCGATCAGGCCGATGGCGATGAACGTAGCCAGCACGTTAGTCAGGCCGACAATGGCGGTAAACCACATCTGCGATGTCGTGTCGTAGCCCATATCCTTGAAGATGCGCGGCGCGTAGTACATCACCACATTCATGCCGGTGAACTGCTGCATCAATTGCAGAAGCACACCAAGACCAACCGAGCGGCGGAAATTGCTGTTCTCCAGGAACAGATGCCAACCGCGTTGCGGCGTGCGCAATTGTTCCTTGATCTCGTTGGCTTCGCGCGTCACGGCATCGGGATTGCCACGCAGCCGCTGCAGCACATCGAGGGCTTCCGCGTCGCGGTTGCGCATCATCAGCCAACGCGGGCTGTCGGGGAGAAAGAAGACGCCGAACAAGAAAAGGACGCCGGGAATCGCAATCACCCCGAGCATAAGGCGCCAGTTTCCGCTGTAGCTGAAGGCGGTGTCGGAGAGAAACGCAACCAGAATGCCGATGGTAATCATCAGCTGATAAAGCGAAACCATCGCGCCGCGGATGAATTCCGGCGCGACCTCCGCCAGGTAAAGCGGCGCGGTGAAAGTCGAAATGCCGATCGCCAGGCCGAGCACCACGCGAGCGGCAATCAACGTGTAAGGCGACCAAGCGAATCCGCAGAGTAGGGAGCCCACCACGAAGAGCACCGCGCCGAGAATCAATGAGCGCTTGCGCCCCAGCGCGGCGGACATCCAGCCAGCCAGCAGTGCACCGATGGCGGCACCGAACATCATGCCGCTGACGATCCATTCCACCATGTGATCTGAAATCGCGAAGTCGCGTTGGATGAACTGCGTGGCGCCCGATATCACGCCGATATCGAGACCGAACATAAGTCCGGCAAGCGCGGCGAGCACGCAGGTGAACACTGCGGTAGCTTTCGCGTGCGTCGCAACGGGCGTAGCAATGGCATTCATGGATGACTCCCCAGTCGGATAAGCGATATGGACGCCTTGATTGGCATCTTCATTTCGGTGTCGTGAACTACATGACGCGGCCGGTTCACGCAGGGTGACCGGCAAAGCGTGGTTCGGGTATGCCGGTGAACGGCACGTCGACGGCAAACAGACCGCCGGCATATGGATCATCCGCCAGCGCCTCGGCGCTTAGGCCATCGCGAGCGCTGGTGATGTAAAGCCGATTCAAATGCTCGCCGCCGAAGGCAACGCGGGTTGGCTGTCGGGTCGGAACGGCAATGACGGCGTCCTCATTGCCATCGCGGTCGTAGCGCACCACGCGACCCAGTCCCCACTGCGCGTTCCACAGACCGCCTTCGGTATCGACGGCGGAGCCATCGGGGTCGCCCTTGAGATGCGACACGTCGACATGGACGCGTATATCCGTAACCTGGTCGCCGTATGCGCAGCAGCGCACCACGCCACTCGTCGAATCGCAGTAGTACATCGTCGAGCCGTCGGGACTGAAGGCGATGCTGTTGCTGATCGCGACGGGTCCAAGTGCTAATTGCTCGAGTGCGAGGTCGGCATGCAGCCGGTAAAAGCTACCCGCTGCGCGCCGTGTTTCGCCGGCAGATGGCTCATGCAACGTACCGAATACGAATCGGCCCTGACGATCGCACGCGCCGTCGTTGATACGCGTTGGCAAGCCTGCCTCCACATCGGTGATCCTGACCAGCTCGCCGGTTTCCTGGTGAAAGAATGCAAGCCCGCTGGCAAGGCCCAGCAGCAGCCACCCGTCCTCCTCGCACAAGGCGAACGAGGCAAGTCGCTCAGGCATAGGCCATTGGCGCGTGCTGTTGTCCGCGGGCCGAAAGCGCCAAAGCGTGGATTGATGGATGTCGGTCCAGTACAGCGCTTGTTCGCGCGCGCACCACGTCACTCCTTCGCCTAACGTGTTGCGTGCATCCAGCACCAGCGCTGCGCTCAATGTCATGCCCAGCCACCGTCGACGATGAAATCGTGGCCGGTACACATACGGCTATCATCCGCGCCGAGAAACAACGCGGCGCGCGCCAGATCGTTCGCAGAGAGATAGCCAGGCATGCATTGCTTTTGTTGTATTTCGCGCTCGCCCGCTTCATCCAGCCAGAGTTCGCGTTGCTTGTCGGTAATGACCCAGCCTGGCACGAGCGCGTTGATGCGAATGCGATCCTTGCCCAGTTCGCGCGCCAGACCATTGACCAGGCCATGCACCGCCGATTTGGCCATCGCGTACATCGGATAGCCGGCGTTCTTGATCATCCAGCCGGTGGATCCCAGGCAGATCACTGAGCCGCCACCAAGCTCGCGCATGCCGGGTACCACCGCCTGCGTCGCGAAATACTGATGACGCAGGTTGACTGCAATGCTTTGCTCGAATTCCTCGGGCGTGGTGTCTTGCAGGCGATGGCGTCGGTCGTTCGCGGCGTTATTGATGAGTACGCTGATCTTGCCGATGTGCGAACTCGCCTCGGCGATCGATGTGCGCAATGCCTCGACATCCGTCACATCGCAGCGCAGGAACATCGGCGCATGACGTGTCTCGGGCAGCGCAGCGCGCAAGGCTGCCGCGCCATTCTCATCGATATCGAGGAACGCGACGCGTGCGCCTTGTTGTGCGAAGTGCGTGACGAAGGCCGCACCGATACCGGTGGCACCGCCGCTGATCAAGACGGCGCGATCGACGAGGCTGGGATACGTGGCAAACGAAGACATGTCGAATCTCGCAGGAAAAGAGGTGCTTACCACTCGGCAACGCTGCCATCGGTGTGACGCCAGATCGGATTGCGCCAGCGGTGACCGACCGCGGCGCGTTCGGCGACATAGGCCTCATTGACCTGCACGCCGAGACCGGGGCCGCCAGGAATCGTCACAAAGCCATCTTCATAAGCGAAGACGCTGCGATCGACGACATAGTCGAGCAGGTCGTTCGCGGCGTTGTAATGAATGCCCAGGCTTTGCTCCTGGATGAATGCGTTGTGGCAGATGGCATCGAGCTGCAGGTTGGCAGCCAGCGCGATGGGGCCGAGTGGACAATGCAAAGCCAGCGCCACATCGTAAGCTTCCGCCATGGTGGCAATCTTGTGCGTTTCGGTGATGCCGCCAGCATGCGAGGGATCGGGCTGGATGATGTCCACGCCACCGGTGGCGAATACCCGCTTGAAGTCGTAGCGCGAGTACAGCCGTTCACCCAATGCGATTGGTGCGGGCGAAATTGCCGCGAGCTCCGGTATCGCTTCAAGATGATCGGAAAGTACCGGCTCTTCGATAAACATCAAATTGAATGGAATGAGTTCGCGCATCAGCACTTTCGCCATCGGCTTGTGCACGCGGCCGTGGAAATCCAGTCCGAGCCCGATATCCGGACCGACCGCGTCGCGCACCGCTTGCACGTTTTCCAGCACGCGCTGCACCTTGGCATGCGTATCGACGAAGTGCATCTCTTCCGTCGCATTCATTTTCACAGCGGTAAAGCCGCGCGCAACGGCCTCCTTCGCCGCCTTGGCCGTGTCGGCCGGGCGATCACCGCCAATCCAGGAATACACGCGGATGCGATTGCGCACGGGACCGCCAAGCAGTGTATGCACCGGTACGCCCAAGTGCTTGCCCTTGATATCCCACAGCGCTTGATCGATGCCCGCGATGGCGCTCATCAGCACCGGGCCGCCGCGATAGAAACCGCCCCGGTATAAAACGCTCCAGTGATCCTCGATATGGCGAGGATCTTTGCCGACAAGATAATCGGCCAGTTCTTCCACGGCGGCTGCGACGGTATGCGCGCGGCCCTCTACGACCGGTTCGCCCCAGCCGCTGATTCCCTCATCGGTATCGACGCGTACGAACAACCAGCGTGGCGGAACGAGAAAGGTGGTGAGACGAGTGATCTTCATGCGTTGGTTCCTTGAGATGCCGTGCCTGTCTTCCAAGCCTGTGCAAAAGCGTGCGCGCGGTGGCTGATGTCGTCCTTGTCGCGACCTGGTACGTAGAGCGCCGAGCCGAGACCGAAGCCGCTCGCACCGGCTGCGATGTAAGGCGCCATGGTTTCGGGCGTAATGCCGCCTACCGGTAACATGGCCAGATCACGCGGTATAACCGCGCGCCATGCCTTGAGTACGGCCGGCGTAATCTGCTCGGCGGGGAATAACTTGATCGCATCGGCGCCAGCCTGGATTGCCGCAAACGCTTCCGTAGGCGTCGCCACACCAGGTATGCAATACAAACCGGCGCGCTTGGCTGCAGTGATGACGGCGACATCCACATGTGGCATGACAATCAGACGACCGCCTGCGGCGGCAATTTGCGCCACGTGTTCGGTACGCAATACGGTTCCGGCGCCGATTAGACAGCTGTCGCCGAGCGTTGACGACAATTGTCGGATGCTATCGAGCGGTTCCGGCGAATTCATCGGCACTTCGATGACGCGGAAGGCGGCGTCGTACAGTGCGTGGCCGACATCAAGCGCCTCGTCCGGGCGAAGGCCACGAAGAATCGCTACGAGGGGAAGGGCGCCCAGCCAGTCGCGGATCATAAGTCGGTTCCAGAAAAATCATACGTTGTTGATTGCACCAGCAACCCCGCCGTCGCCGCTAGTTGCCATAAACCCTGCGCAGCGGCGTCGCCAATCACGACGGGCGGTGCGTAGCCAAAGTGTGTCGCGGCTACCACATAGCGATCGCAAAGCGACGCGTCGCCGATCAGGCAAAGCGGCACACCGCTATTGCCACCATCGCGTACCAGCGCAATGCGAAATTCTTCGCCGATCAGGAGCCCGGAGAGAAATTCCGACACATCGTTCGGCGCTAGTTGATTGGCTAACAGCAGCGCACGCGTCGAGAACAGGCGGCTGAATGCGCCCGCCGCCGCACTTTCTTTGGCGCTATGCAGTCCACGTAGGAACGCGTCGTTCGGCACGGATTGCTGCTCCTCGACCGACACGCCCGCGCCGAGTATGGAATGCTTCATGAGCAGTGCGTAAATCTCGCCGGTCATGACGGTATCGAACGCAGTAATTCGACCGTCGCTGACAGTCGCCCATTTGCTGTGCGTGCCCGGGAGTACGAAGCGAACATTCGCCTGGTGTTTAGGCTGTTGGGCCAGCGCACCAATAATCTGGGTTTCCTCACCGCGCATGACGTTTGCAGGTGAGTCCTGGAGCAATCCAGGTGCGATCCACATGTCGGAATGCGCGTGTGCATCGATGCGCAACATGCCTTTGGCGATCGCAGCGGCATCCGCCGGTACCTTTACGTAGGGCACTTCAAGCCAGCCCTGCCGACTGCCCACCATGCCTGCAGCCACAATGGTGCAAGGCGGCCAACCCGCTGTGATGGCACGCAACGCAGCGGAAAATCCGCCTTCCGGTAAATGACGTATACCCCACGGCTGCTGGCGCGTGGCGGCGACCTTGCCGTCAGTAGCGTACAGATACGCGCGCAAACTGCTGGTGCCCCAATCGAGGCCTATGATCTGCACCGATGCGCTCATGTTGCCTTCCGGATGCGACGCTTGTCGCTCATGTTGGCGTGCGAGTCGAGGATCATTTGCTGCATCGCGCGCCGTGCCGGTTCGGGTTGTCGACGTTGTATCGCTTCAAATACTTTGCGGTGATAGGGCAACGAGTATTTAAAGTCGCTGCTCTTTCGCGCGGACAGTGCAAAGTAAGTCGCCAGCGCGCTCTCCACGACGGAAAACAACGAGATCATCAACTCGTTATTGGTGGCTTTGAGAACGGCTTCGTGAAACGCGAGATCGGCATCCGTCCACTCGTCAATGTTTTGGGCCGCTTCCATAGCGAGATAGGCGGTTTGAAGATTTTCGAATTGCTCGGCGGTGCGACGGCTAGCCGCATGGGCCGCTGCCGCCGGTTCGATAATCTCGCGCATTTCGACCAGCTTCTGTATGAAATCGGCAGTTGGCATGGAGGCGCAACGCCAGGCCAGCACATCGGCGTCGAGTTGGTGCCAGTAGCGCTCTTCGCGTACGCGCGTACCGACTTTTGGCCGCGCTTCGATCAGGCCCTTGGCGGAAAGCACGCGTATGGCTTCGCGCAATACCGTTCGGCTGATGGCCATCTGTTCCGCAAGTATTTCTTCGCGAGGCAAAGCATCGCCGGGACGCAGCGTCCCGTTGACGATCCGCACCCCCAGTTCCTGGGTGACGTGACCATGAAGATTGCGGATGTTCACGGCTCTCATAGATGCTCTTTGGCGGTGTCGGTGCGATCGATGCCGTGCCATGTCGCAAAAACATGTGCGGTTGTTCGCGGTATTCGACGGACAAAGTTCGTACTGCAAAGCTTTTTACCAGTGATGCCACACGGATACCGTACCCATTTTCATCGGTATCAATGCGCTGACATCGAGAACTGCAACGCGCTCAACACAGCCGGAATTGCGTCTCATGCCCATGCTGCGGTGCGCAACGTCCGTGGATTCCCTGGTATTCGTATAATAATACAATATGGTTAGAGGCGACAGGGTGTCGTTTGGCAGGAAGTCGCCATCGGGCATGTGTCCCGAAGCGTGTGGCTCTGCTTGGCATCGCTTGGGCGGTCATGAGATGCCATGTCGAAACTGGCATCGACGGCCGCGAAAAGCGTTAGTCACTCAGTCGAATGGTTGATGATCAGGACATGGATATCGTGGCGTCGGGCCCTGAGCGTGGGCGAAGATTTACGTCGGTCCCTAGCGAGCAGAATTCAGCGGCTGGCGTGTCGCTGCGCTTTTCTCACTGTTCCACGTGATTAGTTGCGATCTGATGCGCCGCATGAAACAGGTGTCATCGCGACAAGACAATGGCTCGATCAGAACAACCTGCCATACACCTTATTATATTATAATTTATCCAGTTCGCCGGGCGAGTCGAACTTGCCGCAGATGACGTTTTAAATGCACTTATGACTTAGGAGTTCAACGCCATGATGAAACCCATCGCCGTGCGCAACCTGCACAACCAGGTAGTGCATGAGTTGGGACGGCTTATCGTCAGCGGCGAACTGAAAGCCGGCCAAAGCTTTCCGCGAGAGGAGCTGCTTGCCGAGCAAATGAATGTGAGTCGCACCGCGTTGCGCGAAGCAATGAAGGTGCTTTCCGCCAAGGGCCTGATCGAATCGCGGCAAAAGACGGGTACTCGCGTGCGCGATCCCATGCACTGGAACCAACTCGATGCCGAGGTATTGGGTTGGCGCTGCGCCTCGATGCCGACGGATAGCTTCGTCGAAAAGCTGGTCGAAATGCGTGAGATCATCGAGCCCGCTGCTGCCGCCGCTGCCGCACGTCGTCGCACCCCGCAACAGTTGGCTGCGTTGAAGGAGGCGTACCAGGCGATGGAAGCCGCTTCTGATCTGGATGCCTGGGCCAAGGCAGACCTGGCCTTTCACGAGTGCTTGTTGCAAGCCGCAAACAACGAGTTGATGTCCTCGCTCTTCTCGGTAATCGAAACGGCGCTGGATACCTATTTTCGCTTGTCTGCGCGCAACGCTTCCAACTTCAATGTCGCGTTGCCGCAACATTTGAAAATCTACGAGGCGGTGAAGGCCAAGCAGCCTGAAGTGGCCAGGCAAGCGATGATCAAGTTGGTCAGTGATTCACAAGACAACATTCGCGGCGGTACGAGCAAGTCATCTAGCAAGCGAAAGTGATCGTCATATCACGAGTAGCCAAGTCCGAACGACATCAAGCTTGCAACATATCCAGCGCGCTGAAGGCGAATCGACGCTTTAACGTCGCTTGTGGCGGCAGCATCGTCATGCCGTTAGCAACTGCTCCGCCGGGCAAATGTACGGCGTTGATAGGATGATCGACGGGCTCGAAGCAGAAAAAATCGTCACCTGCTGGCGTGTACAACACGAAAGCATCGACGTCGGCATTGACCTGCATGCCGAGGCCGAATGTGGGCCAGCGAATCACTGCATCTCCGGTCCAGGCGTGAAACGCGTGATCCAAGCCCTCGTTCGGCAATACACATTCATTGCGAAAATCCCAGTTTGTAGGGACTGCGATGCGTTCAACAGGCAACGGCGATTGACCGTCATTGATCCACACTTGCGGCGCGGGCGCGAGCAGGCGAACGTCACCGTGACGAGGAAAGAAGGGATGCAGCCCGAGTCCGAACGGCATCGTTGATAACCCCGTGTTGGTGACCGTCAGGTGGATCCGTAAAGCATCATCGCGTAAGGCGTAGCGCAAGGTCGCAAGATAGCTATATGCCGTTGTAGAGGATTCGCAAAGCGACAGTTGCACTTCACTCGCGGTGTGTGACTGAACCTGCCATGCGCGCTGCCAGCCACTGCCGTGAATGGGCCAGCGTTCTCCTTCCCGATTAGGCGTCAGTGCAATCCAACGCCCATCAATCTCGAAGCCGCAGTTATCAATGCGGTTGCTCCATGGCACCAGCGGATAACAGGCTAACCGATTGGGATCGATCGGTTCGCCTGGCGAGTTTGACGACGGCTCGTAGCAGCGCATCAAAGGAATCGACTCACCTCGTCCATGCCAATCGAAGCCGGCGAGTCCACCGCCGGCTTCGGGTAGGATCCGTGCGCTCAACGCAGCGCTCTTTATCTCCAACAAGCGCAGCTACCTTCTTTTCTGACTGAGCGAGGAATCAGCCGCATGCCGGCATCTCAAAGAGCACTGATGCGATACATCACGATGCCGTGCGCCGGTAGATGCGCCTTGATCGAACCGTCGCCCTCTGTCTGCGTGTGTTGCCAAAGATCCCGCAAGCGATAGCTCGCCGTCTTCTTCAAGCCAATCTCGCTTGCGTCGACACTGATGTCGGTAGCGGCATCGGTTTCGTTGAACACGGCGACGGCCTCACTGCCATCTTTAAGCGGCTTGACGATGACATGGATGCCATCGGCATCACGCACTTGTTTGCCTTGCACGCCAAGCGGATCCTGATCCACCGCAATGACTTCCTTGTTGAGCAGGATCTGCAGCGCATCGGGCTTGATCGTGCGCAGGTCAGTGCCGATCAGCAGCGGTGCCGCCATGATCGACCAAAGGCTGAAATGGCTGCGATATTCAATGGTACTCATGCCGCCGTTGCCCACTTCGAGCATGTCCGGATCGTTCCAGTGGCCGGGGCTGGCATAGCCGTCCAGCACTACGTTCTCCTTGAAGATCTTCAGCATGGAAGAGTATTCGTCGCGGATGTCGCCGGTGGTGCGCCACGAGTTCGCATCGACCGGCGGCTTACCGGCCCACAGCCACGGCTTGTTCTCGCCCCATTCGCAGACGCTGAAGAAGATATGCCGACCGCTTCCGCGCAGGGCTTCGGCCATGGCGGTATAGCGCTGCTGTGCATCGACCTTCTGGTTGTTGCAGTTGTCATACTTCAGGTAGTCCACGTGCCACGACGCAAATGTCGCAGCGTCCTGCTTCTCGTGGCCCAAGCCGCCCGGAAAGCCGCGGTTTTCCTGCAGCGGCTCGCAAGTGGACGTGCCCGCGCTGGAGTACAGGCCAAACATCAGGCCATGCTGATGGATGTAGTCGGCCAGCGCCTTGATGCCACTCGGGAAGCGCTTCGGATTGGCCTGCAATTGACCGTTCTTGTCACGTTGCCAGTTGGCCCAGCAGTCATCGATGTTGACGTAGTGATAGCCGGCGTCGCGCAAGCCAAGACTGATGAACTTGTCGGCGATGCCACGGATCATTGCTTCGTTGAACTCATCGCGGCAATGAGTGGAATTCCAGTTATTGAAACCCATCTGCGGCAATGTCGGTGCAGCGTCATCCGCACGGACTGATCCGGGATTGGCCGCGACAGCAAGAACGAATGCGAATGGCGTTGCGATACGCGCCAAACGTCCAAGGGAACTGTTCATCGATTTCTCTCCACTAGGGTGAAACAGGATCGGGGAAGTATTGGTGGGGGTTGCAACACTCGTTAGCGATGCATTGCTAACGAGTGATTGCATCAGGGTGCCGCCACGGTGGTTGTGCCCAGCAAAGGATGCTTGAGCGTATTCAGCACGGGCTGGCCTTCCACCAGCAAATCCAGGACAACCAACTGATTGCCGTGCGACTTCAGCCAGACTCCGGGCATGTACAAGGTTCGCTGCGGGCCGATGCTCCACGTGCGTCCCAGCGGATGCCCGTTGAGCCACACAAAGCCCTTGCCCAGGCCAGCCGTGTCAAGGAATGTGTCTGCTGAGGCGTCACCGGAGACAGGCGCGTCGAATGAGCCGCGGAAGAAACAAGGCGCGTGTTGGCACGCTGTTCGAGCGTAATGCAGTGTGTCGCTGTCATTGAATGGCAGCGAATAGATTTGCCAATCCTGCAGCGGTTGGCCCTGCAGCGTGACGCTGCCCAGGATGCCTTTGCGCTCAGCGACCATCTTCTGGCTGAAGTTGATGCGTCCGTCGTTTTGCACCAGCAGATCCAGCGTATCGCCTTTGGCGAGTTTCAGCGTCAGCCGATCTTGCTTCAACCGGCGGTCGAGTGTGCCGACCCGCTTGCCGTTAACGTAAACCTGGGCATAGTCGTGCAAACCGTCGATGCGTAACTCGCCAGCGAAATCGGCGGTTATGCGCTTGCGATAGAGTATGTCGCCATACGCTTGCCCAAGCGCTTCCATGGTTTGCAGTTCATGCGACGCCCTCGGCGATGGAAGCACATCCCATAGCGACACCGACTCATCCAGCTTGATGCCGCGGATAGCTTGAGTTGCCGGAGTCGCCGGCACTGGTGGTGGGGTTACACCGGTTGCCTGGATGATGACTTTGCGCAGCGCGTCGTACTTCGGTGTGGGTCGTCCGCTTTCGTCGAGCGGGCTGTCGTAGTCGTAGCTGGTGACATCCGGCTGATAACTATCGTCGTCCCAATTGGCACCATTCATCCAACCGAATGACGTGCCACCATGGAACATGTAGAAATTGACCGAATAGCCTTGCTGCAATATCCAAGTCAGTTCCGTCGCCACCTTCTGGGCAGCGATCACATGGTGTGGCGCGCCCCAGTGGTCGAACCAGCCCACCCAATATTCGCCGGCCATATAGGGGCCGCCGGGCTGCCACGTGTGCAATTGCGCGAATTTCTCTTGCGCGTGGCCAACGCCAAAGTTGATCACTTTGAGCAGGTCCGGGAGAGAGCCGGGTTGCTCGGCACTATCGGACGTGTCGAGCAGTGACGTGTTGAAGCCGCTGTCGATCAGACCCTGTCGGATCTGTTGAAGATAGGCCTCGTCATGGCCAAAACTGCCGTACTCGTTTTCCACCTGCACGGCGATGATGTTACCGCCGCGGTTTAGTTGCAGCGGTGCAAGTTCCTCGCCCAGGCGATGCAACCAACGCTGGGCCGGCTGCATGAACTTTGGATCGGTGCTACGCACCTGGATGTCCTTATCCTTCAACAGCCATGCCGGCAAGCCGCCGAATTCCCATTCGGAGCACACATAAGGGCCGGGACGAAGGATTACATACAGACCTTCCTGCTGCGCCTCGCGAATGAACTCAGCGACATCGTTCTGTCCACTGAAATCGTAATGGCCGGGTACCGTCTCGTGCGCATTCCAGAACACATAGGTAGTGATGGTGTTCAAGCCCATCGCCTTGGCCATTTTAAGGCGCGCGCGCCAGTACTCACGCGGAATGCGCGGATAGTGCATTTCCCCGGCGATGATGCGAAACGGTTTGCCGTCGAGCATGAAGTGACCTTGCTCGACGGTGAGGCCGCGCGTCGTGGCGGTTGGCGCAGCTAAAACGCTGCCGGCCAACAAGACACCAAGCCCGACGCCCATCGAAATACTTTTCAATACATTCATCGAAACCCCTCGCCTTGAACTGCCGACGTGCCTGCTCTGGGCCAACACGTCGTGAAACATGCCAAAGACCTACCGAAGTCGTGACATCGACGTCGGTTCCAAAGTTACGCGTGGAACCGATCGCCATGTCGCGACGTGCATCAGAAGGTGCCGCGAACACCCACGGTGTACACAGTGCCATCCGCCTCGGCGTAGAGGAACCGATTGGGATAAACGGAGTAATCGTAAAGATGCGACTGCGTCAGGTTGGTACCGGTAACGAACAGCGAAAGATGGTTGTTGAGCTTGTAGCTTGCGCTCAAGTCCAACTCGCCGTACGACGTACGATTCTCAGGCTGAGCTCCCGATCCGTAGGCAATGCTTTCCAGATACTTTCCACGCCAGTTGTAGGCGAGACGCACCTGCCAGGGTCCTTTTTCATAGTAGCCACTGAGGTTGGCCGAGTCGCCGATGCCCGGGACGGCAAATTTGCCGGAGGTGCTGATCGTGCCAGGGCTGAGCGATGCGCTGCTGTTAACGTGGGTATAGTTGAAAGCCATGCCTAGGCCGTCAAAAGGCGCAGGCAGGAGATGAGCAAACTGATAGTTGAAAGTCAGCTCTTCACCGTAAATATTCGCCGAGTTCAAATTGATCGGCTCGCTCAAAGACCAGGTTTGGCCGAGGAACTCCACGGGCGTGCTTACGATCGTGCTGAAGTTGCTGACCTTCTTATAAAAGCCTTCAATGGCAAGATAGCTGACGTCGTTCATGTACCACTCCAGTCCCATGTCATAGTTTCTCGACGTGTAGGGCTGAAGTTCGGGATTGCCTTGGCTGATCGTCAGTGACTCAGGTCGCGTACCGAAGCTTTGGTTGTAGTACAGATTGCTCAGCTGAGGCGGCGTCAGAGTTTTGGAAACTGCAAAACGGTAAATCAGGTTGTCGAGCAGATTAAGCTTGAAATTAAGCGCCGGCAGCCATTTGTGATATCCACCCGTAGCTTCCTGCGGCTGTAGTGGTCCGTACGTGACCTGACCTGCGCTGCTGTCGGTTGGGCTGATGTAATAACTGGTGGGTTCCTGAAAAATAGCTTGAGACTCCGAGTCTACGTGGAGATAGCGCACGCCGACGTCGAGGGTCCACGACTTATTCCATAGCGTGCCATCGAAAACCGCCTTGGCGAAGGCAGCCTTGTTGTTTTCCTCCACCTCGTTGAAGCTACCCGGATCAGGTTGCGGTCCAAAGCTGTGATACTGGGCAAGCGCGGCGAGCAGGGCTGCGCGTTTGTCGGGCGTCAATTGATTGTAGGCCGCAGGTGTGGTCAACCAATTGATATACGAAAGCGCGTTGTATTGAATCCACTGCTTCGGCAGCCCAGGCTGCGAAACGCCGTTGATTGGAGCAGGGGGCGTGTAGATATAAGCGCCAACAACACTGGCCGGCACGGACACGGCATAACCACAGTACGCATTGCAGAGGATGCCATCGGGCGTGGTTAGATCCACCGATTTGTTGTATTCGCGATTTTCCTGGATGCCGAATTCGAGGTTCGACAAAACGCCGCTATCAAAACTCTTATTTAGATTCAGCTGATACTCGGTGATGCCTTCCGTGACATTGTTCGACTGACCGCCTGCGTTGCAGCAGTGCGCATACAGGTCGTTGAGGTTGGTGGTGGAAATGATGTTGGTATAGCTGGGCGGCTGGTTGTCGCCATTGTTGGTCCAGGTCGGATTGACACCGACATTGCGCGCACCAATCACAGTGAAAAAGCCGTCCGCACTTTCCTTGTTCCACGCTTTGGAATTGGATACGTCCAAAGTGAGCACGGTCGACGGATCGAAGTCGAAAGCCACGTTCAACCCGTTTTGGTTCATGATTTCGTTGCTTGGGTTGTAGGCAACGACATAGTCATTCGACATGACGCCAGTGTTCTTTCGCACATAACTCAGCACGGTGTTGTTGGCATCGGTGGTGAGCGACTGGAAGTCGCCGCTGTTTCCATATTCGCCAAATTCGTGCTCCAGCGGGTCGACCCGGTAGCCTGCGTACAGCGTGTCGAACTTGAAGGTGAGGCGGTCGATCGGGTGCCAATCAACCGCGCCGGTGAAGCTTTTGCGGGTGCGCTCTTCGACCACGACGTTGTTGGCCAGCGTCTCAGGTATGGCGACGTTCGTGTACTTGGGATTGCTCAAGCCAGAAAGCTGGGAAATATTCTGGTTGACGTACCAGGAATTTGCCTGCGTGTTGATCTGGGTGTCATCGCGTTTGTAGTACTGCACGGAGGCCAGCCAGCCGAAGGTGTTGTCCGAATTGGTCCAACCGGTGAGGCCCGATACCTTCGGCGTAGTCTTGCCGGCCCAGCTGCCGGTCAGGTTGCTGTTGACCCCTGCGGCGGTGCCTGTCGCGTGGAATCCGTGAAAATCCAGCGGGCGCGCGGTTTGAATATCGACGACGCCACCGATGTCGACCTCGGGGATGTCGGCAGATGAAGTTTTGTTGACCTGGGCAACGCTAATGATGTCCGACGGGAGCACGTCGAAATCGAAGGCGCGCGTACCGGATGCGGTCGCCATCTGGCGGCCGTTGACTGTCACGGCAACGAAATCGGGACCAAAGCCGCGTATGGCAATCTGAGAGGATTCGCCACCACTTCTATCCACCGATACGCCAGGCACGCGCTGCAAAGCGTCGGCGACATTGGGATCGGGGAATTTTCCGGCCTCTTCGGCGGAAATCGAATCGACGACGTTGACGGAATTCTGTTTGATGGACTGAGCTCGGCGGATAGCATCCAGCTGGCCGCTGACGGTCACCACGCTCAGGTCGGTGACTTTCTTGTCGTCAGTTTTTTTCTTGTCATCGGCTTTCCCGGTGCTTGCAGCAGGGCTGCCCTGCGCCGAAGGCGCGGATGCGGATGTGCTGGTGGTCGACGCGGGAGTGCTAGTTTGTGCGTGCGCTTGCGTGCCGTAACCCACCACACAAGCGCCACTCATTATCGCCAGCGCCTGACACACCGAGAACGTTAACTTGGTTCGTTGCATGGATTGCCCCTTAAAATGCGTAATTTATGTAGACATGTACGCAACGGCGGACATGGCCTCATGCCCCCGCTATGCCGGTCTGCTCTGATTGATCTCGCACTTACCCCACATTGGCTACGCCACAAGCGCCCCCCGCTTGTTGGCGATTCATGAGCCATGTCGTGAAGCAACCCGAGAGGTCGGCCAACTAGCCGGTCCGGTCATCTCGAATTGCTCGTCGCCGCAGCCCGCGTCTCCAATAGTATTATTTTAGGATAATAATATTCTCGTAACGTGCGACAAGCTGCAGCGCAACATTGGCGGAGCAGATGCATCGCCTGCTGGCGGGTTAAAAAGAGCTCGGACGTTGGGCTAGGAAGGTGGCGCTGGCGGGATTAAGCCGTGGAAGTGCATCGACGAAGGATGTCCCGTCTAGCAGCAGCCATTGAACGACCAGCTCTTCACGAAAAGTACAAAGGACACCAGCCGATCGAGAGTGAGAGGGTTCTCGTCGGGATGATAATTCGGGTCCACATTTGTAGATGTCATTCGATTGACTCAGTGCGGAACTGACCACGCGTGCGGCCGTTAGCGTCGTGATCGGGACTAAAAAAGAATTCGTCCACAAGGCGTGCTCGTCATGCAATGCCGCATTAGGCATCTGCGTCTGCATGGAAATTTCGATTCCATAGCCAGAAAATATCTTCGTAACATCGCACCGTCACCATTCCAAGTTGGAACTTTCAATTTCCATATACGGTTTCGCCCAAAGAGCCATCTGAATATGCATCGACTTACGCCACGCTTCATGCATGTGCGCAACGTCGGATTCGTTATGTCCCTTGGCCTCCAGATACGGCTTTATCGTGTCGTTGAGAACGACCAGGAAGGCCAGGATGTCGCTGTAGGGCACGTAGGATGTGGAAGCAACGTTGTCTGTCTGGTTCTTCTTGACGCTCGTGTGTCTTAGAGCGATTTCCTGCTGATAGTTAAGCCATTCTTGGTCGTAGGGGCGCAGGCATGTGTCGAGAATCCATTGCTGAAACCGGCGATTGCTGCGTGCCAGGTAATCGGGAAGCGGCGAACCATCGAGGCTACGCGAATGCCTGGCGAGATGCGGTATGCCGGCGATGATGTTGGCGCGCCAATGATTCACGATCTCCTCGACCTGATCTTCCAGCACTGCTCCTGCCATGCGCAGATAGCGCTCATCCTCTTCGGCGAAGTCGGCGGATATCTTCAGCCGCTGAAGGTCATCGAGCGTCGCGGAAGAGATGGCGACTGAGGAAGCGCCGTAGTCATACCCAGGTATATCGCTCGCATTGCCATGCATGGGAAATTCCTTTCTATCGAGGAAATGTATGTAGAAGGGATATCAAGTTGCGTCACCGTCAAGTTTTCATGAGCCATGTCGGCTGAACCACCTCGGGTTGTGCCAACAACACGGTGGCGACACTAAGGAAGCTCCTCACAAAGTGTCTTGCCAAAGCCACGCGAAATGCCTGTCACAAACCAATGTGCTGTAGACATGAATTGTTATCCTTGCGCCAGGCTACGGTTTGACTTCGCCATCGAGCGTTAGTTGAGCTTTGCGGCTCATCGGTGATAAGGCCGACGAGCCGCATCGAAAGTCCTAACCGGGTTGTCTGGGCTGGATTTCGCCGTTGGTTCGTGTGCCAACGCTCAATACTCACGCTCTACTTCATTGGCGCGGGCGCCCAGCATTTGAATGTTGATGAACCGCATTACTTATGCGCAGCACTATGTTCGCTGACCGCATCCATCACTCGGGCGGAATAGACCAAGGCCGCGCCAGCATTCAGTGCAATGGCAACGCCCAGGGCTTCGGCAATTTCCTCGCGTGTCGCGCCGTGCTTCAGCGCTTCGCCCGTGTGCACGGTGATGCAGCCATCGCAGCGGGTGGTTACCGACACGGCGAGCGCAATCAGCTCGCGTGTTTTTGCATCCAGGTGTCCCGTCTTCTGACCTGCGTTGGACAAGGTCTGATAGCCGGCAACCGTATCGGGACTCAGCTTGCCGATCTCGCCAATGCGGCCCATCAGTTCTTTGCGATATTCAAGCCAGTTCAACATGAGAGTTCTCCTAGCGTATTTGCACTGTGATGACCGGTCGCGATAAGCGTGCCGGCGGCGGTGGTTTCGGTTCTTGCCTTAATGTTGAATGCTCACCACGACTTTTCCCTGCGCCTGTCGGCTCTCGATAAGCGCGTGCGCGGCTTCGATATCCTTCAAGCCGAAGTCACGAGGTTCCACAAGCGGCTTGATCATTCCTGCCTCGGCGAGGCGCGTCGCTTCTCGCAGAATCTCTCCATGATGCGCCTTGCCTTCTCCCGTCAACAGCGGCAACAACGTGAACACTCCGGAATAGGTGCCTGCACGGAAGGAAAGAGGCGCCAACGCATGTGTGCCCCATCCCAACGCGCTGACAACATGGCCGAATCGGGATATCGCTTTGAATGACGCATCGAGGCTTGCGCCGCCGGCCGTGTCATACACGACATCGAAACCGCGGCCCGACGTGAAGGCGGCGACGTAGTCTTCGACCTGCATCTTGGTATGGTCGATGGGTGTCGCGCCGAGCTGTTCGATCACGCTTGCGCGGGAAGCGGCACCGGTTGCGAAGACCTTTGCATTAAATGCGCGCGCGATTTGAATAGCGATGCTTCCCACGCCGCCAGCACCACCTTGTACCAATACGGTTTGGCCTGCGCTCATATGCGCGCGATCCACCAAGCCTTCCCATGCGGTAATAAACACAAGTGGCAATGACGCCGCCTCGCGCATAGTGAAGTGGGAAGGCTTGAGCGCAAGCAGGTCTGCATCCACCGCAGCGTATTCGGCAAGCGATCCTTGAACGCCGCCGACACCTCCGGTCATGCCGTAAACCTCGTCACCGACTCGGAAGGTGGTGACGCCCGGGCCGACTGCATCGACCACGCCGGCCAGATCGATGCCCAGGATTGCCGGCAACGCGTGCCGCGCGTGTTCCGCAGCGCCAGCGCGGATCTTCAGGTCGAGTGGATTGACGCCGCTGGCCATGATACGAACCAAGACCTGGCCGGCTCGCGGCGCAGGCAGGGCCACGTCGGTGAGGCGAAAAGGAGCGCCGTAATTTTCCAGAACGGCGGCTTTCATGGAGGTGGACTTGCTCATGTCGTGCTCAGCGCTTGGGGACTGACGGCTAAGCTACGCCCAATGATTTTGTATGGAAATCAAAATTAGTGCATTTATTCCATGCATAATTGCATGGATGATGATCACCCCTTTTTAGAGCCAATCGGTTCGATCCAACAGGAGGTTTGCTGATGGAATGGAGCGATCTACGCGTATTCCTGGCCGTCGCGCGCGAAGGAACGCTCGGTGCAGCCGCGCGCAAACTCGGGCAAACGCAACCCACGATGGGGAGACGATTGCAGGCGCTTGAACGCGCGCTGGGACATCAATTGTTCCAACGCACCAAGGAGGGATTCGTGTTGACCGACGAAGGCGCCGCCGTACTTAGTCACGTTGAACGCATGGAGGAAGAGGCGCTCGCCTTCCAACGTCAGCTCACCGGGCAAGAGCAACAATTGGATGGCATGCTGCGCATCACCTCGTCCGACTGGTTTGCGGAATACGCGTTGACGCCCGTCATTGCCGATTTCTCGAAGCAGTATCCGCGCGTGATCATCGAGTTGCTGACCGATTCGCGCTTCTTCAGCCTATCGCGCCGTGAGGCGGATCTGGCGTTTCGCATCCAGCCGTTTGACGAGCCGGATGTTGTTTCGCGCAAGCTGCTGCGTATGCCGTATGGGGTTTATATGGCAACAGATTATCCCCGCCCTGAAGTCGGCGACGGTACGGGTGCATCGTTGCTCGTGATGAACGTCGCTTTTGGCGGCATGCCCGAGGTGGAGTGGTTGCAACGCATGCTCCCCAATGCAAGCGTGGCCTTTCGCAGCAACGCTCGGCCCGTGCAGGCCCGCATGTGCGCTGCGGGTGCAGGCATTGCGGTATTGCCACGGCCGCTCGGCGACGTCATCGAAAATCTTCAACGGATCGACCTCGGCGAGGATCCACCCGTTCGCGATATCTGGGTCGGCTACCACCGAGACATGCGACGTCTCGCGCGACTGCGGGCGTTGTTGGATATGGTAGTTACGCGGTTAGCCCATTGATTTCGCCGACCGCGCATCATTTAGCCGCTTTAAACGCCCTGGCTTCCGCGATCAATACTTTCAGCGCGCGCTGCATAGGCTGCGCGTCCTGGGCAACAACAATCCAAAGCGTCGCACCTTCCAAGCGGACCAGTGCGTCGGTGGCAACGGTGTTGGCAAGCTTCGCACTCAGCTTTTGCCTGAGTATCACCGCCAAGCCATCACGCAGCACATTGAAGTAATCGCGCACCGCTTTCAAAGCGTCAGGTGCATCGTCTCCAACACCATACGCCAGATGAAGACCAACACAACGCACGCGATCGGTTAGCGCATCAGCGATGCGCTTGAGCACATTCTCATAGGCCTCAAGCCAATCGGCCGAAGCGTCACTTCCGTCTGCGAATGTTTCCTCCAGCGTAAGCGCCAATACCGGGGCGACCAGCGCCTCCTTGCTCGCGAAGCGCGTATAGAGGCTGGCCTTTTTCAGGCCGACGCGCTCGGCGAGATCCTGCATGGACGCGCCAGCGTAACCACGTTCGCTAAAAAGCTCGCGAGCTTCCACAACGATTTGCTCAAGGGTTGTTTTCATCGCACCGTGTTCATATACTACCGATCGGTCGGAAGTATTATCGGCCAAATTGGCGACGAAACGCAAGCCCGGCGCCGGTGAGTATCCTTATGAAACGAGAATTTGCCATGAAATCTCCAACTACCGCGCGTATCGACGAAAAACGCCGTGGCCTGTTGACGGCGGCCTTACTCGCACCCCTCGCTTTGGCGACGGGTCGCATCGTTGCGGCGGTGGATCGCCCAGATCCCTCCACCAAGCGGCTTCATGCCGCGAAATCCTCCCAGGAAAATTCCCCCATGACTGTCACCTATAAAACCCAGACCGTGGGCGACGTCGATGTGTTCTATCGCGAAGCCGGTCGACCAGGCGCACCTGTCTTGCTCCTGCTGCATGGCTATCCCACTGCGGGCCATATGTTTCGCGATCTGATTCCGTTGCTTGCGAACGACTACCACGTGATCGCGCCGGATCTACCCGGTTTCGGCAATACAAAGGCACCACCGCGAGGAAGGTTCGACTACACGTTCGATCATCTGGCGCAAGTGATCATAGACTTCACCGAAGCGTTGAACTTGAAGAAATATGCGCTCTACGTTTTCGATTACGGCGCACCCACAGGCTATCGTGTCGCTGCTGCGCATCCCGAGCGGGTAACTGCCATCATCAGTCAGAATGGCAATGCCTACGAAGAAGGTTTGAGCGACGTATGGGGCCCGTATCAGGCCTACTGGCGTGCGCCTTCGGAGCAGACACGTGAAGCGTGTCGCGCCGCGCTGTCACCCGAAGCCATACGCATGCAGTACCTGCATGGCGCCGATCCACTCAAGGTCTCGCCAGACGGTTACACACTGGACACGGCATACATCAGTCGCGCGGGCATGGACGACATCCAGCTGGATCTGGTGCTCGATTATCGAACCAACGTGGCGCTGTATCCGACATGGCAAGCCTATTTCCGCAAGCACCAACCCCCGTTGCTCGCCGTGTGGGGCGATAAAGATCCGTTCTTTCTGCCTGCCGGCGCGAAAGCCTACAAACGGGACATCCCGGACGCAGAAGTGCATTTGTTGAATACCGGACACTTCGCGCTGGAAACGAACGCGAGCGACATTGCCGATCTGATCCGCGACTTCATGAAGCGCAAAGTTGCCAGCGCTTCGTAAAGCGAACTTTTCAGCGGGAGTGGCATAAATGCAGATAGCTGAGGGCGCGTATCGGCGACATCAGCTATCTGCGCTGCAATGGAAAGCGCGTGTCACGGGGTAGCGTGTTCAGCATGCTCCAAAAATAAGCTCTGTAGATCTCCAGCGAGATCTTGCCCGTCATACATCAACCGAAACGCTCCGCCCCTGCCATCCAGCGCGCGAGTCCCATCGATGACACCGAGCACATTCGCGGCGGCATCGATCGTCACTTGACGCGTCAGCTCCAGGAGAACCTCGCGTTGGTCAGCGGTTAGCTCGCCAAAGAGCCCCAAGACTCGTTGCCAATAAGGGTCGGATGCCTGGCGCACGGTGGTATTCAAGAGCAGGTTGCGATAGATGGCATTGTTTTCATCGACAACCGCTGCGCTGAGTTTGGTCACGAAATCATGTGGCGACATAGAGCTCCCATGGTGACATTCTGTGCTGCATGTGTGATGAGGTGTGAGAGCAGTAGTTAAAAATTACCTGAGAGAGTTCGATTCGATCAAGTCCACTACATCACGCGCGTGACCGCTAGGAACAGCTTTTACGCCGTTCCGCAGATACCGTTGATAAAGTGCAGGCTTCCCGATCCACCGCTGCCAGCGCCGGCGGTCAGCATACCTGTCATACAGGTATCGGCACCGGCGGCGAATGCACCGACTCCTTAATGTCGTACATGCACCTATCCGATCTCGCTGCGGCGAATTGCATCGTCGATGCCCAATTCGCCGATTGCTGCACTCGATCGAGCATTGAAGTCCGATCAAGACACGTAGGTTGAAATTCGGAATTTTCCGATTCGGCCATGACATTGCTGCGCGCAGTATTGCTCCGACTAGTCACGGATGCAGCGATATCCCTGCAGTGGCGAAAGAGGGCGATGTGATGAATACCAAAGCACTTAGCTACAGCGATAACAGTCAGGGTGCGCGGCTATCGGCACGCGAAGATGTTGTTGTGCGCTCTCTCGCGCGGGGTTTGACCGTTTCGGAAATCGCGCATGAAACAGGTCGTAGCGTGAAAACGGTCAGTCAACAGAAGCGCAATGCGATGCGTAAGTTGGGCATTTATCGCGACCAGCAGCTTTTCGAATATCTGCTGCACCAGCGGCAGGGTTAACTCGCATTTTTTTGTTGCGATACCTGGAATTTCTAGCGAATCGGCGTCTATTTGGATCGAGGCAATTGCCTCTCGATTCATCAAATAAACCCATAAAAGCGCGTGTTTTCTAGGCATCCATCGATGCAGCGACGGCAAAGAATTTTGGCGCGGAAATTTAGGAATCTTCTTATTCAACCTCACCATGCGGATTCCCAGACTAGAACTCAAGAGTCGTAAGTAGGGCGATCCATGAATCACGCGGGTAATCGCCACGCTTCGATCGATGGGTTTCCGCATGGCATGGAAGTCATGTTCGACGAGCACGTCGACGACAGTCGAGGCGCGCCCCCTGCGCCCTCGATTGTCGGGAATCGTTGAGGTCACAAGTCGGGCGTGCGCAGCGCTGCCAGAGCAGGCGTGACTTTTCAGGGGTGTTACGGGGACACGTCTATTCAGGGGTTTTCACACGAGCAGTCGCAGGAGATGGATACGTCGTGTCCGTCTACTGGAATTTGGCAGTCGGGCCATTGCTGGTCCAGGGGGTAAGGTAGTGAACAAGATCTACAGCAAAGTCTGGAACAAGTCGCTCGGTCAGTTGACGGTGGCCTCGGAGCTGGCGCACCAATCGCAGGGCGGTGTTACTCAGAGCACGCCTTTGGCGCTCGCGTTATCACACGCTCGCTTGCGATACGTGACTCACCGACCACTGCGCATAGCCATTCTTCTGTCTTGCGGATTTTTCAGCGCCATGCCTGCGAGTGCTCAGTACTCGGCTGGCGGAGGAAATGCGACGGGCACCAACAGCGTCGCGGTGGGTCAGAATTCGAAATCCACCGGAACCAATGCGATTGCGCTGGGCACCGGTGCATCAGCGGGCTCCAGCTTAAGTAGCGGGGGCACCGCGTCCGGAAGTATCGCGATCGGTAATAACGCGTCGGCCGCGACGATAAGCGCAGGAAGCACCATTGCGATAGGCATCGGCTCTGTGGCGTCGTCGCCAACGAATGGTGGAGACTCGCTGGCGCTTGGAACTCAGGCGAAGGCGACCGGCCAAGACTCCACGGCAGTCGGCGGACAAACCACAGCCAGCGGCTTGAATACACTTGCAATTGGCAACAACGGCACCACAGCATCGGCAACGGGTGCCACGGCGTTTGGTGTGAGCAGTCAAGCGACAGCTGCCTACGCGTTAGCTGCGGGTTCCAGTGCAAATGCCAGTGCGGCGGGAGCGGTGGCTATCGGCAGTAACGCAACAGCTGCTGCAAATTCGGCAGCAACAAATGCGATAGCCATTGGCGGACAGTCGAGCGTCATTGCGGCGGGCACATCGGGTATTGCGGTTGGGCGTGGCGCCACGGTGAACGGTGCCTACGGAATTGCCGAAGGCGATGGTATTTCCAGTGGCGCGACCGGGCAGAACGTGGCCATCGGCTCGTCGGGCACGACGGCCAATGCCGGCTCATCGACCGGCGGTGCGGTGGCGATCGGCATGAAGCAAACCGCTACCGGCAACGGTGCGGTGGCCATTGGCGACCCCAATACGGCGAACGGTACGGGTGCTGTAGCTACCGGCGCCAACGACACCGCCGCCGGTAACGCGGCGGGCACCACGGCGGCCAATGGCGCGGTGGCGATTGGTAATTCCAACAGCGCCATCGGCCAGGGTTCGGTGGCGTTGGGCAATAGCAGTACGGCATCGGCGGCCGGCGGTTTGGCGCTGGGCGATACGGCCAATGCAAAGGCTGCCGATGGTGTGGCACTCGGCTCGGGTGCAACAGCGACCAATGCGGGTGATGTAGCACTAGGACAGAACTCGACGACGTCATCGCCATCGACCGGTCCATACACCATCAACGGCGGCACAGCTGCCGGTACATCGGATACGACAGGTGTGGTGTCGGTCGGTGCTTCCGGTGCGGATCGGCAAATTCAGAACGTGGCCGCCGGGTCGATCACAGCAACCAGCACGGATGCGGTGAACGGCTCGCAGTTGTATGCGGTGGGCACGTCGTTGAATAACTTGGGCAGCAGCACCGCGAGCAACTTGGGTGGTGGCGCCACGTATAACAGCAGCACGGGCACGGTCAGCGCACCCAGCTACACCATCGAAGGCAACACCTATAACAGCGTCGGTAGCGCGTTGACCACCATCAACAATGCGTTGACAGGTGGTGGTATCAAGTATTTCCACGCCAATTCGACATTGGCCGATAGCAGTGCGACAGGCACGAACAGCGTGGCAATCGGCCCGGTATCGACAGCAGGCACGACTAATGCCGTGTCGATCGGCAACGGTGCCACTGCCTCCGCGAATGCGGGTGACGTGGCGCTGGGTTCAGGCTCCACGACGGCCACCGTTGTAGCGACCACCGGAACAACGATCAATGGCACGGCCTATGGCTTTGCGGGCACCACGCCTAGCAGCACGGTAAGTGTGGGTGTGTCGGGCAGTGTACGCACCATCACCAATGTGGCGGCAGGGCGTATCAGTGCGACAAGCACGGATGCGGTGAATGGTTCAGAGTTGTACGCGACCAATCAGGCAGTCAGCACGTTAGGCACAGAGATCGGCTCCGTTGGCGGCAACGCTGTGCAGTACGACAATGTGGGCAAGACCAGCGTCACGCTGGGTGGTGTAGGCGATACGAGCACGGTTGCTCTGAACAACGTGGCGCCCGGCACTTTGAGTAGTGGCAGCACGAGTGCAGTGAACGGCAGTCAGCTCTATGCCACAAATACGGCAATCACAAACGTGAGCAACCAGGTGACGAACCTGGGTAGCAGCGCTGCCAGCAATCTGGGCGGTGGCTCCACCTACAACACCAGCACGGGCGCGATCAGTGCGCCGAGCTATACGATCAACGGCAATACCTACAACGACGTGGGCTCGGCGTTGGCAGCAGCCACGACGCACTACTACAGCGTCAACGATGGCGGCACGCAGGGCAGCAACTACAACAACGACGGTGCGACCGGAAGCAACGCTCTTGCAGCCGGCGTGAACGCGGCGGCGGTAGGAAACGACGGCATAGCGATCGGCGACGGCGCTGTCGCACAGAGCGATCGCGATACGTACATCGGTACCAATGCTGGCACAGGTGCGAACACTGGCGGCAGCAATGTCGACAACCTCGGCATCGGCAGCTACGCCGGCCAGAACGTCAATGGCTACGACAACAACAGTATCGGTGTCAGGTCTGGCAGCAACGTCGTCGGTGCATACAACAGCGGATTTGGTACTGATTCGGGCAGCACAGTCGCTGGGACAGCCAATACGGCGTACGGTGCAAACACTGGCAACAATGTCAGCGGCAGCCAGAATCTTGCTGCGGGCTCGGCCTCGGGCAATTTCGTCACTGGTTTCGGCAACGTCGCCTTGGGTGCGTCTGCGGGCAGCGGCACTTCAGCAGCTCCGTTGTCGATAAACAACACGACTGCAGTCGGCAATGCAGCCACTGCGAGCGCAAACGAGGCGGTTGCGATCGGTGATACCGCTGCGGCTAACGCGACCGGTGCGGTGGCGATTGGCCAGACCGCGACAGCGAACAATGCTAACGATGTAGCACTCGGTGCGGGGTCAACAACCGCAGCGGCAGTTGCCACGCCAAGCACCACCATTAACGGGACGACATACAACTTTGCCGGCATCAACCCGACAAGCACCGTTAGCGTGGGTGCGGCTGGCAGCGAACGCACGATCACCAACGTGGCGGCAGGGCGGATCAGTGCGACAAGCACGGATGCGGTGAACGGTTCGGAGTTGTATGCCACTAATCAGGCTGTAGGCAGTTTGGGGACGCAGGTAGGCACGTTGAGCGGCAACGCCGTGCAGTACGACAACGCCGGCAAAACCAGCGTAACGCTAGGTGGTGTAGGCGATACCAGCACCGTTGCTCTGAACAACGTGGCACCTGGGACGCTGAGTAGCACCAGCACCAGCGCCGTGAACGGCTCGCAGCTGTACGCAACGAATCAACAAGTGGTGACCAACACTACCAACATCGCCAACAACACGACGTCGATCAACAACCTCACCAACGGCAAGATCGGTCCGTTCGTGTCCGATAATTCAGTCACTACGACACAGCCGGTGTCCTCGGGTGCGAATGCGTCGGCGGGCGGTTTCGGTGCATCGGCCACAGGCGCTGCATCGACGGCGATTGGCAACCAGGCCACCGACAACGGCAACGCCGATGCGACGGTGGTGGGTCAGGGCGCGAGTATTGCCAACGGGCTGAGCGGGTCCAACGTTGCGCTGGGTCAAGGTTCGACGGTAACAGCGGCGGCGGTGCCCACAGCGAATGGCACGATCGACGGCACGACTTATAACTATGCTGGCGTAACACCGGCCGGTGTTGTAAGCGTTGGGGTAGCCGGCCACGAGCGTCAGATCACCAACGTGGCGGCAGGCCAAATCAGCGCGACGAGCACGGATGCAGTGAACGGTAGCCAGCTGTATGCCACGGACCAGGCCATCGACAATTTGACCGGTACAGTCGCAACGAGCCAGACGCACTACTACAGCGTCAACGACGGCGGTACGCAGGGTGGCAATTACACCAATAACGGCGCTTCAGGCACCGGCTCGCTGGCTGCCGGCGTGAATGCTAGCTCGGCCGGCTCGGGCGGCGTAGCCGTAGGTTATGGGGCGAGTTCGGCAGGCAACAACGCGGTCGCCCTAGGAAACACGGCAGTCTCCAGTAGCGCCGATAGTGTTGCTGTCGGGGTCAACGCACAGGCTACGGCAACCAGCAGCACAGCCTTGGGTGATCTAGCAAATGCAAGTGGGATCAATGCTTCAGCGATAGGTACAAACACGCAGGCTACCGCGACAAGCAGTGCAGCCCTGGGTGACAGCGCGACTGCAAACGGGATCAATGCCGCTGCGCTGGGTGCGAATACGCAAGCCACAGCAACGAGTTCATTGGCGGCGGGTGACAGCGCGCAAGCCACCAACGCAAATGCGACGGCGGTCGGTGCCAATACCCGAGCGATTGGCGTGAGCAGCTTTGCGGCTGGCGATAGCGCCGCGGCAAACGGTGCCAATGGCATTGCCATCGGTGCGAGCGCGGTGACGGGCCCGGTGGATGATGCGACCGCGATTGGCAAGAAGACACTCGCCAGCGGCATGGATTCCATCGCCATTGGCGGCAATATCAATACCGGCGCACAAGCTACCGCTGACTATGGCGTTGCACTCGGCGCGATAAGCAGCGCAAACGCGACGGGCGCGGTGGCGCTCGGCTCGGGCGCGACAGCAACCAATGCAGGCGATGTCGCGCTGGGTCAGAACTCGACCACGACAACACCCTCGAGCGGCCCATACACGATCAACGGCGGCACGGTGGCGGGTACATCGGACACCACAGGTGTGGTGTCGGTGGGCGCGGCGGGCGCACCGCGCCAGATCCAGAACGTGGCAGCCGGTTCGATCACATCGAGTAGTACGGATGCAGTGAACGGCTCGCAGTTGTATGCGGTGGGCAGCTCACTAAACAATCTGGGTAGTAGCGTGGCCTCCGGCTTGGGTGGCAATAGCAGTTACAACGCCACGACGGGCACGCTCACCACCAGCCTTTCCTACGGCGGTAACACGTATGGCTCAGTGCAGAACGTGCTGAATCAAATCGGCGTTGCGGTAAGCGGCGGCGGTATCAAATATTTCCACGCGAACTCGACGCTGGCCGATAGCAATGCTGCCGGTACCGATAGCGTTGCCGTGGGACCCGTTGCGAACGCTTACGGCAATGATTCGATTGCGCAGGGCGTGAATGCGGTCGCAGGTGTGAACGGGTCTCCGGCTACGGCAAGCGATATTGCTGTCGGCAACGGTGCACAAGCGACGGGCGGCAATTCGATTGCCGAAGGCACCGGCGCTAGCGCCAATGCCGCAGGTGCCGTGGCGATTGGCCAAACAGCTACTGCGACAGGTGGCCAAGCGGTGTCGATCGGTGTGGGCAATACCGCCAGCGGCAATGGTGCAGTTGCTATCGGCGATCCAAACAATGCGACCGGCACCGGCGCAGTCGCGATGGGCAATAGCAATACGGCCGATGGTCAGGGCGCTGTGGCACTCGGCAATGCGAACAACGCGCAGGGGCAAGGCTCCGTGGCATTGGGTAATAGCAGCACTGCTTCGGCGGCTGGCGGGGTAGCACTCGGTGATACGGCCAATGCTCAAGCTGCCGATGGTGTCGCGTTGGGCAGCAACGCAGTCGCTACAAATGCAAACGATGTCGCGCTGGGTGCCGGTTCGGTGACAGCCGCGGTGGTGGGAACGGCCAGCGCCACCATCAACGGAACCACCTACAACTTTGCCGGTGCCACGCCAACCAGCACGGTAAGCGTCGGGTCAGTGGGCAAAGAACGCACCATCACCAATGTTGCGGCGGGCCAGCTCAGCGCTACCAGCACGAATGCGGTGAATGGATCGCAGCTCTATGCCACCAATCAGGCCGTCAACGGAATTGGCGGGCAAGTTAGCAATATCACCAACGGCACGAGCGGTGCGTTCGAGGTCAGCCCGGACGAAGCGGGCAAGTCGCCCTCGGCAACAGGTACGGACTCGGCTGCGGGCGGCGCCAACGCCACGGCTTCGGGCAATGGCAGTCTCGCCGTGGGCAATACGAGCACGGCATCTGGAACGAACAGCACGGCCGTTGGTACTGGAGCTACATCTACCGGCAGCAACTCCGTGGCTATCGGCGCGGGATCGACCGATGGCGGCCAGGCGAATGTGGTGTCGGTGGGCTCCTCCACGCAGCAGCGCCAGATCATCAACGTCGCCGCTGGAACAGTCAGTGCAACCAGTACCGATGCGGTGAATGGTTCGCAGCTCTATCAGACCAACCAGAACGTTAGCAATTTGACCAGCACGGTCAATAACCTCAGCAACAGTAGTGCGCAGAAATACTACCAAGCCAATTCCACCGCGGCGGCCAGTCAGGCGACGGGCAACAACGCCGTAGCAGCGGGCCCTTCTGCTGTCGCTGCGGGTGCGAACAGCGTCGCTGCGGGCAATGGGAGCACCGCATCGAGCACGAATGATGCGGCGTATGGCAATGCCAGTAACGCATCGGGCGGAAACAGCGTGGCAGTGGGCAGTGGTAGCAGTGCTTCCGGCAGCAACAGCACGGCAATCGGTGCGAATGCGCAGGCCACGGCCGCCAATGCGACGGCGATCGGCACAGGTTCCGTCGCCGATGAAGCCAATACCGTTTCGGTGGGGTCGGCTGGGAACACGCGACAAATTACCAACGTCGCCGCGGGTACCGCAGCGACGGATGCGGTAAACGTCAGCCAGTTGGATGCCACGACGTCCGGCACCGTTCAATACGACCGAAACAGCGACGGTAGCGTCAACTACAGCAGCATCACCGTCGGCAACAGCAGTACGCCAGCGCAAATTCACAACGTGGCCAATGGCACGGCGCCTGGCGATGCAGTCAATCTCGGCCAGCTCAACGCGGGCGTGCAATCGGCGGAGAACTGGGCGCAGAGCTACACCGATCAGAAGCTCAACACGATCAACCAAAACCTCAACACGATCGGCAATCGCGCCAACGCCGGTGTTGCTTCGGCCATGGCGATGGCCGGCCTGCCGCAGGCCTATCAGCCGAACCAGAATTCGGCGGCGGTTGCACTGGGGTCATTCCATGGTCAGACCGGTATCGCCGTCGGCATGTCCACCGTGTCGGAGAGTGGTCGCTGGGTCTACAAACTCAATTTGACCGACGACACGCGCGGCGACGCTGGCGTCAGCGTCGGTGCGGCGGTGATGTGGTGAGCAGGGGACCAATGATGACCATCTTCAACTCGAAACCCCGGGTGGCCGTGCGCAGCGCGCTCCCAACACTTTCAGTCGCAATGGCAGCCCTCGCCATCGCAAGCGCTCCGTTGATTGGAGGGTGCGGGAATGTAAGTCAAGGAGTGGCCAAAGACGGCGCCAGTGCATCGCGATTGGTATGGCCTTCGCCCGATAGCGTCACGCCCATGCACAAGGGCGGCACATATCCGGAACCTGCGGAACTGCAGTTGATTCGTTATGGCATGAACAAGCAGCAGATTGCCGCATTGATCGGCTATCCGCACTTCGATGAGGGCGTGTGGGCCGTACGAGAGTGGAACTACGTTTTCAACTTCCGACAGGGTGGAACGGATCGCACCGACGTATGCCAGTTCAAGATACTGTTCGACGAGCACAAACTCGCACGGAGTTTTTACTGGTATCCAGAAACGTGCTCGCGCTATATGGCGGCGGCGGTCTCACCGGCGACAGCCCAGGCACCCGAGCAGCAGGTATCGCTTTCAACCGATGCGATGTTCAAGTTCGATCGCTCGTCGATTGGCGATATCACCCAGGATGGGCAAGCTCAGCTCGACAAGCTCGCCAAAAACTTGATAGCTGAGCAAAGCCACATCAAAGACATCCGCATTCGCGGCTATTCCGATCGTCTCGGCAGCGACAACTACGACTTCACGCTGTCCGAGCGGCGCGCATACACCGTGATGACTTACCTGGTTGCGAAAGGCGTTCCGCAAGATCTGATCGTTGCCGAAGGCCGCGGAAAATCGGATGCCATCGCGACATGCCCATCCTTGCCAAGGGATGCATTGATCACCTGCCTTGCCCCCAATCGACGTGTCGTCGTGCAGGTGCGCACACAGGCAAAAGATGCGTCGACGTGACGCGGTCATCGGTCAACTTAAAGGCGCGGCAATGATTGATCTTGAGCCGAAATCAAGGCGGCCGACGGTGCAGGCGATCACGTTGAGCATCGTACAAGAGTCGAGCAATTTGGCCTGGCGAGAGAAGTGGGTCACTCGCAAGCTTGGCTTGATCGAGCGGTTTGGAAAGGACGCTGACATGAGTGAATACGATGCGCACATACTCATCGTGGGAAGCATCATTGGCGCGCTTGCTGCTGAACTCTGGCCCGGAAAGTACAAGGACAGGCAGCGTTTCGTTGAATTGCTCGTGGCTTATGTCGACCCCGTCTTCGGTACGAAAACGATCAGTGTGCCGCTATTGAAAGCGTTTCTTCTGGAAAAGGGTTGGGTGGCAGAAGCAAAGGCACTGGGCGAGCGATGGTGTGAATCCGATGAGTGCGATTTCCTGCTCGGAATCGAACGGGACGCCGAGGAGTTCGAGATAGCCACGATATGCCCGAATGTGCCGCGCTCATTTATTCGTCAATTCAGCTACGCGAATTTGCTCTACGACGAAGTGCAATTAGGGCGCGAATGCGCGCATGGGCGAACCAAGGGTATTCCGCCTAATGAAGTCGGCTACACACGCCGTCCCGAGACTAGGCGCTGGTCCATTTATTTCGGTAGCGATTGGTTGCGTGCATTGGTAGTCAGTGCGGAAGAGTTAAGTCGTGTAGCCAAGGTTGAGAAGAGCTTTGCGCGATGGTGGCTATCTTGATAGCGAATTGGAAATCTAAGGTGGTGCTCAATGTTAAGTAAACGATTCTTATCGAGCGTGCTGTTTGCGACGATTGTGGCAAGTGCAGCATCTCAGCCTGCTGTGGCGCAAACGAACGTGCAGCCAACGGCACAGGATGTTCAGCAGAATCAGAAGGTGGCGCAGGCTGCATTGCAGGTGGCGTTGTTGGTCGATCAGCACAAAGTTGGCGAGGTCTGGGATGGGGCTTCCCCCATCGCCAAGCAACTTGTGACACGCGATGCCTTTGTGAGACAGATCAGCGCCGATCGCCAGGTGCTTGGTGCACTTCTCTCTCGTAGTGTGGCTGGCGTGTCTTATAGGCAATCCGCTGGCGGCCAAATCCCGCAGGGCTCTTACGCCAACGTCGCTTTCGCCACGCAATTTGCCAATACCAGGCAAACCGTACGCGAGTTGATTTCATTTCACCTGGACAATGACCACGTATGGCGTGTTTCTGGATACAGCCTGCGCTGACTTATCCAACGTGAGAGAGGTTTTCCCCGTGCGTAGCCAAGCGCATGAGCCCGCGGTGACGCGCGCGGCGGATCATTTATGGCCTTGAACCCATCGAGTCCGGTCCGTCGGGATTTTTTGTTTCGATGTATGCATGTGCTTTACCTGGCGATGTGGCAATACGGCTGCTATGTCTAATAGAAAAATTCGGAGTATTCCGATGTCGCATTCGCCTGCTGCTGGATACGGTGAGCTCTCCGATCATCAACCTAGGCCTGCATGATTGGTTAATGGATGCTTTCGCCCATGGACGGGCAAACCAAGGCAGCCATTGCCGTGTGTGCGCTAAATCGTGTGTTTGGTTGCATGCGACGTTTTTTTGACGCAGCGGATGCCGAACGAGAGTGTGCTGATGATTTGGATGGGAGCGTTGCTAAAGCTCCATGGACGTAATTGTTTCTTTTCTATGTCAATTTAGACGTCTAAATTTAGACGTCTAAATGATGACTGCGTCGCAATACGCAAAGATTTACACGAAAGTAGGCGTAAAAATCTTCTCTTGTGCATTGCGTTGGTCATTTGCAATGCGGATGATTCGGCCACCCTATCAGGGGTTTATGCGGCGCTAGTCCAAGGACACGAGTTAATCGTGGCCTGGCTTACTGTCGCCTGACGGAAAGTATGTGGTGCGCCGCATATTTTGTGAGGGTATGGCTCGCAAAGGGGAAGACAATGGGACTGCATACGCATTGGGAATCCAGGGCTTCGACGTGCAGTCTCGCCCCTCCAGGCCGAAGAGCGAGGTATGGCGCGACCAAAATCGCGGACAGAGTGCGGATGCTCGGCGTGATGCTTCTCGTGCTTTTGGCATCGCTGACCGCCGGTTATGCCGATGCGCAGCAGGTCGAACCGGCACTGCCGAGTTCGCAGCGCCTAACGATCAATCTCGCAGCCGGTGTTCCACAGTACATCGGCAATGCCAGCACCACGTCGAATGCTCCGCAGAGCAACTGGTGGTTCCAGAACACCAATAATTCGACGACATACTCAACACCTAGTCTCAACGAGAGTTCCGATACGAGTGCCAGCTGGAAGCAAGTGGGCTTGCCCTACGATGCGAATATTCCGCGCACCTTCATCAACCAGGATTCGGGCGGCGGCCAAGGTTCGTTGACCGGAAACTTCAACTGGTATCGCTTGCACTTTAAAGTCGACCCGAAGTACGCAGGTCAGAAGTTCCTGCTTAACATCGAAGGGTCGCACACCGGTATCCAGATCTTTATAAACGGCACGTTGTTGCCCGGCGTCAGCGCAGTAACGGCCGACTCGCAGGCCACCCATGTGGTGGGTTTCATCCCGGTGATCGTCGACCTGACGCCGTATATCGTGGCGGATGGCAGCACCGACAATGTCATCGCCATCGATGTCTCGCGCGGTGCCCCTTGGTTTGAGAACCCCAACTTCTCCGGCGCTTTCCGCTTCGGTCAGGCCATGGCCGGATTGTTCCGGAACGTAAAGCTGTACGTCACCAATCCGATTCACATTCCGCAGAATGTTTATTCGAATCAGAAAACCTGGGGCACCTACGTAGGAACGGTATCCGAGGTTCCTGCTGCGCAGGGAACCGCAACAGCAGCATCCGCCGTGGTCGACGTACAAACCAATGTACTGAACGAGACAACGTCGACGCAGCAAGTCACGTTAACGACGCAGATCGTGGACGCGAAGGGCAACGTAGTCGCTACGGCGGCGCCGATCACGCAAGCTGTGCCGGCGATGACGCCAAGCACGTTTCCATCCGGCGCCACGCCGATGTTCGATCAGCTGATTACGGTACCCAATCCCACGTTGTGGTATCCGAACAACGCAACCTGCGGAACGCCGCCGGTATCGTGCGGATCGCCGTATCTGTACAAGGTCTATCACATCGTCAGCGTGAACGGCGTGGTGGTCGATTCGGCGCAGAGCACGCTGGGTATTCGCACAATTACGTGGGATGCCAACTTCCCTTACTTCAACGGCCATGCCGTTTATCTTTGGGGTGGTTCGAGCCGTTACGACTATCCGGGTCTGGGTTCGTCGGTTCCCGATGAACAGTGGTGGCGCGATATGGCGCAGATCGCGGCGCAGGGCGGCAACGTATGGCGGCCTGGCCACTCCACCAGTAGTGAAGAGATGGTGGAAGCGGCAGATGCGTACGGCATCATGATCGATCAGCCTAGCGGTGACGGTGAGGGTTACTGGAACGCCAGTTCCAATCCCACCCCCGACGACCTGCAGCTGAAGCAGGAGTTGCATCGCGACATGATCATCCGCGATCGCAACCATCCGTCGATTCTCGATTGGGAGAGAGATAACGGCGGCATGAATCCGGCGCTTGCGAGCGAACTTGGCTCCATCGAAACGACGTGGGACAACATCAATCCGCGCATGAGTGCGGATCGCACGTACAGTTCTTCTTACGGCTTCATCGACGAATGCGACGGTGCCGGCTGTGAAGTCGGCAACAAACAACAGAACCCGAACAACCCGGCCTTTGGCGCCGAGTATTGGGACAACATGGGCACCGGCCGCGGCCTGGCCTATGACTACGAGCTCGCGTTCGCCGCGCCGTATCTCGATGACTGGCGCCGCGGCCGAGCGGCCAATGCGTTCGGCATGGCGCAATGGTATTTTGCCGAATCGCCCGGCGAAGACAGCCTCTGGGCTGAATATCAGAATCAGCCCAACATGGTGCACTTCGTGCGCTCGCTCGGTTACTCCTCGACCGATGCGAATCGTTTCCCGCGTTTGCTCTATTACATCTATCAGGCCAACTGGATTCCATACACGGTTCAACCGGTTGTCCACTTGGCGCATCACTGGAACCGCGCGTACGAATACACCGCAGGCACTCCGCTGCAAGAGAATGCTTTCAGCAACTGCCCTGGCGTGCGTTTGCTCATCAACGGCGTTCCTGCCGATCCTGTAACTGGCACATTGCTGCAGGATCAGACACCTAATCCGTGGAACATCAACTCCAGCACCAATCTGACGCAGAACACCACCGTGATGCCGGGACAGGTTCACTGGATGGTGAACTGGGCGCCTGGTACGGTCACCGCAGAATGCTTGGATGCGAACGGCAATCCGGTTCCGGGCGTAAGCGATACGCGCACGACAGCGGGTCCCGAGAACAAGATTGTTCTTAGCGTTGTTCCCGAAATGACCAAGCCGGACGGCACCAGTTTTCAGTGGACTGCGAATGGCTCGGATGCAGCCTTTGTTGTCGCGCAGGTTGAGGATGCCAACGGCAACCTCGTGCCGACGGCAGCCGACAATGTCACGTTCTCCGTCAGCGGGCCGGCCAGTTATATGGGCGGCACGCAGCAGTTGGTGGCCGATCCCTCCTGGACCAGTTACTACCAGGACGCGTTCTCGCAGGCGAACAGCAATGTGGTCCAAGGCGTGCCTTACGCCTTCTTCCATTCGCCCGGCGATCCAGAGCTGAACTTCGAAGGCGGATTGCAGAAGATCGCGCTACGCAGCACGTTTACGCCTGGAACGGTCACCGTTACGGCGACGGCGCCCGGTCTGGCAAGCGGTAGCGTAACGCTGGCCTCGGTGGCACCGCCGGCTTCTACCCAATCGCAAGCGCCGGCCATCATTGTTCCGCCGATCGGCGCGGCAACCACGTCAGGCTACACGGCGACTTTCAGTGTCGTGGCCTCGGGCTCGGGAACGCTCAGCTATCAATGGTCCGATTCGAGCGGCCCGATCGCCGGCGCAACCAGCGCCACCTACACCACGCCTCCGACGACGGCTGCAAACAACGGCGACTCCTTCACCGTAACGATTGCCAGCAGCTTCGGCTCGGTCACCTCTACGCCAGTCACACTCAGCGTTGATGCACCCGCCAACGTGGTCATCAGCCAACAGCCGGCTTCGCAATCGGTAGTGGATGGACAATCGGCCACCTTGACGGTGGCTGCGACCGGTTCGCGCACGATCACCTATCAGTGGTATCAGGTGGGCTCGGGCGCTATTGCTGGCGCCACTCAAGCGACGTACACCACACCTGTCTTTACGGCGGCTGGAAGCGCAAGTTTCTATGTCGTGGTGACCAACGACCTCGGCTCGGTTCAATCGTCGAACGCCACGGTGACGGTCGATGCCGCAACACCGGTATCGATTGCGTCGCAGCCAGCCAGCACCATTGCGCCCGTCAATGAGCCAGTTCAATTCATGGCCATCGTTACCGGGTCTGCGCCGTTTACGTATCAATGGCAGTTCACGCCGACGGGTGGCAGCGCCACCATCGTCAGCAGTGGAACGCAGCTGTCGAATACGCTCACCTACACCATCCCGGCGGTGAGCGCCGCGAATGTCGGTACTTACACGGTAACAGTGAACAACGCCGCCGGCGCACCGGCCACCAGCAACGCGGCGGCTATCACGCTCGCGCCGCCAGGCGTCAACCTGGCCCTGAATACGCTCGCGACCTCAAGCAGCACGCAGAACGCGTGCAACGACGGAACGACAACGCCGCCGTTCACCGGCACGGGATGTCTGGGACCGGAGAATGCCGTCGACGGCAATCTTTCCACGCGCTGGGGTTCGGCAACCGCGGGTGCGCCACCTACACCTGCCGTTCCCGGTGTCGATCCCTCGTGGCTGCAGATCGACTTGGGCTCCACGCAGTCCTTCAACACCGTGATCATCAACTGGGAAAACGCGTATGCGACCCAGTACCAGATCCTCTACACCAATCAGGATCCGGCAACCAATCCGACCTGGAACGTGGCCTACACCAACAACGCCGGGGCGGGCGGCACGGAAACGCTCAACTTCCCGACGGTCACCGGACGCTATGTGCGGTTGAACGGCGTGCAGCGCGCAACGCAGTATGGCTACTCGGTCTATGAGTTCCAGGTTTACAACGTGGCGCAGTGTTGTACCGCGACGGATCGATACACCGTCAACACGTCCAACCCCAACCTGGTGACGGACAACCTGACCGGTTTGACATGGACTCGCACCGTGATGACGGACACCACGCCCGGTTCGCAGTTCACCGGCGTGAATGCGCAGACCTATTGCGCGGGCATCAACATGCGTCTGCCGACGCAAGCGGAAGCGCTGAGTATCAGTGGCGTCAATAACAACACGACCGCTTTCTCGGGAACGTGGAGCACGTGGACGTCAACCGTCGATCCAAACGATTCCACCAAATCCTTGCTGGTGAATTTCGACGGAACGTCCAACTACCAAGTCACCGTGAACTATCCTGGCGCCACGTTGTGCGTCTCCGGCACCGACGCCGGAACGGTGCCTGCCATTACCGCGCAACCAAGCAATCAGACCGTAGCCCCTGGCCAACCCGCAACGTTCAGTGTGGCGGCGACTGGTCTCGGCAGCTTGACCTATCAGTGGTCTGAAAATGGAAGTCCCATCGCTGGTGCAACATCGTCCAGCTACACGACGCTGGCTACCGCAACGGCTAACAATGGCGCGATCTTCAGCGTGGCTGTCAGCGACGTGTTTGGCACCACCATGAGCAACGCGGCCACACTCGCCGTGCAACAGAACACTTGCAGTGCTGTTCCGAGCACACCAGGCACATTGGCCGCGGGCGCCAATGCATCCAACCAGGTGAACCTGACGTGGGGCGCGAGTACGGCGGGAAGTGGCTGTACTGTCAGCTACACCATCTATCGCAGCAGCGCTGCAGGATTCACACCGTCCAGCGCAAACCAGATCGCCACGACATCCGGCACCACTTATTCGGACAACAGCGTGGCTGCTGCCGCCACTTACTACTACATCGTCGAAGCGAATGATTCGGCCGGTGCTTCGGCAGCATCCAACACTGCCACGGCGACCACGTCCGTCTCCACGTGCACGTCGAACTGCACGAGCCCGGATGCGATTGCGATCAGTGCGGGCGGTCCTGGCGCAGGCTACTTCGCCGCCGATGAAGATTTCGACGGAGGTACGGCATCGGGCAGCAATGCGACGATCAACATCAACGGCGTAACTAACCCAGCGCCGCAGTCGGTGTACCAGAATCAGCGCTTCGGCAACTTCACCTATACGCTGCCTGGTCTGACGCCAGGGACCACGTATGTCTTGCGTCTGCACTTCGACGAGTTCTATTGGACGCAAGCCGGGCAGCGCGTCTTCAACGTCAGCATCAATGGCACGCAGGTGTTGAGTAACTTCGATGTCTTCGCTGCCGCTGGCGGTCAGGACATTGCGGTAGTCGAGCAGTTTGCCGCGACGGCCAATGCGCAGGGACAAGTCGTACTGCAGTTCGTGTCGGTCAAAGACAACGCCGAAATCAACGGCATTGAAATTGAAACCGCGTCTGCGGCGAACACACCGCCTAATGCGCCGTCGGACCTCGCGGCAACCGTGGCCTCCTCCAGCCAGATCAACCTGAGCTGGACAGCCTCGGCGGCATCGGGAGTGATGTACACGGTGTTCCGTAACGGCGTCGCGGTGGCCAACAGCCTGACCGGAACGACCTATAGCGATACCGGTCTTACATCCACCACCACGTACTCCTACACGGTGGAGGCAGTCGATTCGGCGGGCACGTCGATGGCTTCCAATACAGCCACGGCAACCACGTTCGACGTCAACTGCGGCACGTCGGGGTGTGGCTCGGATGTGCTTGCTATCAGTGCGGGTGGTCCTGCAGCGGGTGACTACGCCGCTGACGAAGACTTCAACGGCGGCGCGGCATCGGGTACCGGTTCGACCATCAACACTGCCGGCGTGACCAATCCCGCGCCGCAGTCGGTGTATCAGAACCAGCGCGTGGGCAACAATTTCAGCTACACGCTTCCTGGCCTCACCGCTGGCGCCAGCTACCTCGTGCGCCTGCACTTCGACGAGTTCTACTGGACCCAAGCCGGAAAGCGCGTGTTCAACGTCAGCATCAACGGCACGCAGGTGTTGAGCAACTTCGACGTCTTTGCAACGGCCGGTGGACAGGACATAGCGATCGTCGAGCCCTTCACGGTGACTGCTAATGCGCAAGGGCAGATCGTGCTTCAGTTCAACGCGATCACCGATAACGCCGTGGTCAATGGTATCGAGGTGGTCTCCGCGCCCATCGGCGCGCCGAGCAGCCTGACCGCGACATCCGTGTCGGCCAGCCAGATCAATTTGAACTGGACGGCTTCGCCAGCGTCCGGCGTGGTCTACGACGTCTTCCGCAGCACGACGGCTGGCTTCACGCCTTCCAGCGCCAATCAAATTGCCACGGCAACCAGCACCAGCTACTCCGACACCGGCTTGGCGACGAATGCGACCTACTACTACGTGGTCGAGGCTTCGAATGCTTCCGGCACGTCGGCACCGACCGCGCAAACAAGTGCCAACACCCTGGCGATTCCGCTCGCGCCTACGAACCTGGCGGCAACAGCGGCTTCTTCCAGCGTGATCAACCTGAGTTGGACTGCATCGACGACATCCGGCGTGACATACACGGTTATTCGTAACGGTGTTGCCATCGCCGATGGCGTGATGGGTAACGCTTACAGCGACACCGGCCTGACCGCATCGACCGCGTACACCTATGTGGTCGAAGCAATCAACGCGGCCGGCACGTCGCCGGCATCCAACGCCGCCGTCACGACGACGCCGGCATCGGGCTCAGGCTCTGGGACGGTAACGGCGCCTGCCATCACCACCGGACCGACAAGCGAAACGGTCACGATCGGACGTACCGCTAGCTTCTCCGTTGTTGCCAGCGGCAGCCCGCTCGCCTACCAGTGGTACAAGAATGGCACCGCCATCACTGGGGCAACCAGCGCGAGCTACACCACGCCGGGAACCACGTATGGTGATAACACCAGCACGTTCAGCGTATCGGTCAGCAACACTGCAGGCTCTCAGACATCGTCGGCCGCAACGCTGAGCGTCAATCTCGCGCCCAGCTACACGGTCATTCCGGGTGTCATCGCCACCGACCTCAACAACAACACCAACGGCGTATGGGCAGATAGCCAGATCTACATCGAGATCCTAGGTAACGATCCCGCTACCGGCGCACTGTCATGGGTCAACTACGACGGCACCATCACGCCGGCTAACGTGTCGGACAACACGGCGTCCAACGCATTGGTCGGGCCGAACGGGCAGACGTATCCCAACTATGCCTTTACGCTTGCCCAGGCCAATCACCAGCTGCTGTTGCCGCCGCTGACCTCCGGGCGCATCTACATTTCAGAAGGCGGCCCGCTCTACATGTCGATCATGGCTGGCGCGAACGGCGGCAATAATGGATACGCCGGGCCCAATCCGCTCAACAACACCGATCCGAACATCAACGTTCACTACGATTGGTATGAGTTCACCTACGGCGCGAACGGTGGCATCTTCATCAACACCACCCAAGTCAATCAGTTCGGCCTGCCGCTGCTGCTGGATGTGTGGGGTGCCAACGAGACCTACCACATGCAGGTAGGCATCAACGAATCGATCGCCAATATCGATCAGGAGTACGCCGCCCAAACGCCCGCAGCGTTCAACACGCCCGCGCCGACCAGCCTGCGCATTCTCTCGCCTGCAGAAACCACCTTCGGTACCGGCGGTGCGAACGGAAACTACTTTGACAGCTACATCGCAAGCGCATGGGCGCAATACAGCAGCACGCCTGTGACGATAACCGTCAACGGGCGGCAGTTCAGCGGCACCGCTTCCGGATCGACGCTCACCTTCACCGAGGTCAATCCGGCCGCTGCCAACGTAGGCGAAGTCTTTGTTGTCCAACAACCGTCCACGCAGGATGTACTGCAGTGCGCCGGAACGATGGCCTCCGGTGTTGTAGGAAGCACGCCGCAGCAACAAGATGAGAACGCCATCCAGCTGCAATTGGAAAACCAGATCTGCGCAGCAACCAACCGTGGCGTGTTGCTCAATACTGCAAGCTGGACGAAGGCAGCGGCGTATTACCAATCATCGCCGGCGAACTTCTATTCGTCGTTCTGGCATCAACACTCGGTTGGCGGACTGGCATACGGCTTCTCGTACGACGACAACAACAACCAGAGCACAACCATCACGACGCAACAGCCGGAACATATGGCCTTCGGTATTGGTTGGTAATGGTTTGAAAGTGTGTGCGGGTCTGTGAGCTATCTACTGAGCGAAAACAGACCCGCATTCGACAAATGCCCATCAGAAGAATAGGCGAGTCGTCCCGCCCGAGGTATCTCCAAGCATTTGCTCGTCGTCCCGGCGAACGCCGGGACCCAGTGAAACAAGCGTGCACAGCACACGAAATCAATTCATAATCGTCACGCCTTAAATAGACGCCAAAAACACAGCTAAGCCCGCAACCAAAGATAGCCCGAGCGCGAAACAAATAAGCGTGATCTACCTCTTCGCCGACACGCTCTCAAACCCTCAGCATTGTCATCGGCATCACATCTGTATTCGCTGACAGATCAACACACCAAAACCATGCCATGGTCTGACTGTCGGGCGTGCCCATCCCCAACCGGACATTACGATGAGTGAAATAACGATATCAGGTGCCGCTATAGTACAAATTTTGGGATAGCTCCGAGCAATTGCGCGGAGTCAATAGCTTGGCAGCGCTACGAGGCACTATTTAGGTTATGTTGCCTAATCGATGGCGATGACCATCATTGAAAACGGCAGCGAGTGCGAAGCGTATGGGAAATGGGTCGACTGGGAAGCGAGTCATGTTGTGTCTATTGACCGGCATGATGGTGTGGTCGCAAGGCATTTGGGCCGCTCCCCCATCTACTCAGCTTGACAACCCTCAGACACCACAACGCCCTCTCGACCAACCTCAGCCTCTGCCAGGCCCCGGCCCGAGCACCGCCACGATAGACGCGTGGCAGGATCGCAAGTTCGGCATGTTCATTCACTTCGGTCTGTATTCCTTGGCCGGCGGTATGTGGAATGGTCAGCGCGTGGATAAGGGTTATAGCGAGCAGATTCTCGCCAATGCGCCGATACCAGCTAAAGAATACGAAGCGCTGGCAAATCGTTTCGATCCTGTGAATTTCGATGCGGATGCAATCGTCGCGCTTGCTAAGGCGGCGGGCATGAAGTTCATCGTTATCACGGCCAAGCATCACGACGGGTTCAATTTGTTTCAGACAGCGCAAACGCCCTATAACGTGGTGGATGGCACGCCTTATCACAAGGACATCGTCAAACAGCTCGCCGAGGCGTGCGCGCGCGCTGGCTTGAAGTTCGGCGTCTATTACTCGACGATCGATTGGCATCATCCGGGCGGAAACACGTACATCGAAGGCAATAGCAATCCGATCACGCCAGCGCAGGAAGCATTCAATGTTGCGCAGCTGAAAGAGTTATTGAGCCACTACGGCCCCATCGCCGAAATTTGGTTTGATATGGGCAAACCTACGCCGGCGCAAAGCGCACACTTCGCGCAAACGGTGCATGCGCTGCAGCCGCAAACCATGATCTCCGGACGCGTTTGGAACTATCGCGGCGACTTCGCCGTGATGGGCGATAACGGCGAGCCGGATGTATCGGTGGAATTGCCCTGGCAATCGCCGGCTTCCATGTTTCCGGAAACCTGGGGTTATCGCTCGTGGCAAGTGAGGACGGATTTGCCTGGCAAGATTCGCGAGAACATCACGCGACTGGTGCGGGTTGTTAGCCAAGGCGGCAACTACATTCTCAATATCGGCCCGGAGGGAAATGGCTCCGTCGTGCCGTACGAAGCGCAGGTGCTGCATGGCATCGGTGCGTGGCTGCAGCGCAACGGTGCGGCCATTTACGGTACCCGCAAACAACCGTTCGCAGCCTTGGACTTTGGCTATGCGACGGTAGGGCCGCACGCTATCTATCTGTTCGTGTCCAAAATTCCCGCGGATCACCAGCTTCACCTGCCGGGGCTGACTGACACCACGCTAGGCCGTGCTTATCGACTTGGTTCGCCCGAGAGCACCGTTGAAATACAACACGATGCCGATGGCATAAGCATTCCGTTGGATCGCCTGCCACATTGGCCAGCAGCAGATTCCGGTGGCACGAATGTGGATTCCTTCATGCCCGTCGTCGTGTTGCCCTTCAAGGGCGCGCTTCACGTTCGCCCCGCAACTATCGCCGCTGCGCCCGATGGTAGTTTTCATCTGCAGCCTGAGCAGGCTTCGCACTATCTCAACTACAACGGGGAAGGCTACGAAGATCCGTCCACCCTATACAAGCTGGCATGGCAGATCGACGCGAAAGCATCGGATTACACGATCACTGTCAGCTACAAGCCTTCGTCTCAACGCACGCAGATTGATCTGTGGGTCGACGGACAGCGCTATCCACTGAACCTGGCGAGTGCCGCCGCAGGCAATCAGGAGATCGCTAGCGAGACGATAGAGGTGCGCCGAGACCGCAGCGCACACCCCTACGCGATGCAATTGGAGCTTACGCCACCCTCGCCATTTGAGCAGGGCAGTCACCTGCCGGTGACGATACGCTCTATGGATGTATCGCCGGCGCGATAGATTTGTGTCGGTAGCTCAGCAAGCTGCAAACGCGCTGCTGCACTAGCGCAGATGACGATCTCTCCTGGCCTGCGCAGGCGTTGAGAAGCTGCCGCGGGAAGAAGGAGTAGGCCTTACCAACGTGCGCTTTCGGTCCAGGGCAGCCCTGGTGTCCCCGTGCGCCAGATATAGCAAACTGAGTAGCACTCGAGAGTCCGGGCGGCTGTGACGGGGGCGCAAAAGCTTACGGAAGCCGGGACGACTCGAGATTCGCTGGGTCTTAGGTCGATAGTCATTGCCTGCATGAGGCGTGGGCGCACTAATATCGAATTCGAGCCAGGCCGGCGATACTTGCTGTTCCACATTTATTGGACGTTTTTGACGTATGGGCGACTCAAGCAACTACGGCTGCACGCAATGATCGTCCGATACGGTATGGAACGTGGCCTCTTTGGTGCGCGACGCATGCGGTTTTGCTTTGTGTCCGCTGCGCTGCTGATGGCTGGTTGTGCGGTCGGCCCCAACTTCAAGAAGCCCGCGCCGCCTGCTGTCACAAGTTACACGGCCAAGCCGCTGAACACGACTGTAGCCACGCCCGACGTCGCCGGTGGTGAGGCGCAGCGTTTCGTCAATGGCGGCGATATAAGCGGTGACTGGTGGACGTTGTTTCATTCCACGCCGCTGAATGCACTGATCGACGAATCGCTGAAGAACAATGCCGATCTTAAGGCCGCGCAGGCTGCGCTATTGGTGGCTCATGAGAACGTGCTGGCGCAGCGCGGTGCGTATTATCCGAATCTCTCGGCCGATTTTTCCGCGACCAGGCAAAGCCAATCGGGCGCTCTCTCGCCGACCCCGAACAACAACGCATTTTTGTACAACCTGTTTACGCCGCAGCTCAGCGTGTCTTACGTGCCCGATGTGTTTGGCCTGAATCGACGCACGATGGAATCGGTGAAGGCGCAGGAAGAGTCCGTGCGTTTCCAGATGATCGCCACGCACATCACACTGAGTACCAACGTGGTCGCCGCTGCTGTGCAGGAGGGATCGCTGCAGGCGCAGATTGACGCGACGCGCCAGTTGATCGACATCAACACAAATATGGTGCAGATCCTGCAGCACCAACTGGACAAAGGTTACGCGAGTGGCCTGGATCTGGCGGCGCAAAAATCACAGCTGGCGCAGACGGTCGCCACATTGCCGCCATTGCTGAAGCAGCTTGCGCAGCAACGCGATGCGCTTGCCGTGCTCGTCGGGCGTTTTCCGAATGACGCGCCAAGTGAAAACTTCGATCTGGCGCAGTTGCAGTTGCCACAGGATTTACCCGTAAGCCTGCCGTCAGTATTGGTCGCGCAACGCCCAGACGTGCGTCAGGCGCAGGCGAACATGCATGCGGCCAGCGCGCAGATCGGTGTTGCGACGGCCAACCGGTTACCAAATATCGTGCTGAGCGCGAACGCCGGCAGCACTGCGCTAGCGATGGGCCAGGTGTTCAAGTCTGGCACCGGATTCTGGGGTATTGGCGCGGATATCACCGCACCGCTCTTTCAGGGTGGAACGTTGCTGCATCAGGAACGCGCTGCGAAAGCTGCGTACGTCGAAGCGGCGCAGCAATATCGCAGCACTGTGCTTACCGCCTTCCAAAGCGTTGCCGATACGCTGACTGCGCTCGATCAGGATGCCGAAGCCTTGAAGGCCGCAGCGGCTGCGTGTGACGCGGCTAAGGTCACGCTCGATCTATCTGAGCGACAGTGGAAGGGCGGTTACGCGAACTATTTGTCACTGCTCAGTGCGCAGCAGGCGTATCAGCAGGCGCGGATCAATCTGATCGTGGCGCAGGCGAATCGATTTGCGGATACGGCAGCTTTATTTCAGGCGCTGGGTGGCGGCTGGTGGCATCGTGCAGAGCTGAATCAGGACCAAGATGAACATTAATTCCATACCAGGCTTGACGCGGCTACCGGGTCGACCACTGGCATCACAGTGGTGTGCAATCACTCCTATTTTTCTTCTTATTTGCGTGTTCTGCGCAGGCTGCTCATCCAATAATGACGGCAACACGCAAGCCGCATCAGTGACGCCGACCAATGTGACATTGACGGCAGCGCAACGACAGAACATCAAACTGTATGCGGTCACGGTAGCGTCGTTTGATCGCACCATCGAGACGACCGGCGTGGTGGATTTCGATAACGATCAGGCAACCAGCGTACTGGCGCCGATCTCGGGCCCGGTTTCGCGCTTGGTGGTTTCGCCAGGTGACAAAGTGAAGAAAGGCGACGCGCTCGCTTATGTCGACTCGCCCGATTTCGCCACCGCTATAAGCACCTATCGCAAGGCCCTGGTCACGGCGCATACCGCACGCCGGTTGGCCGATCTGGATAAGGATTTGCTGCAACACCAAGGCGTCGCACAGAAGGAAGCCGACCAGGCCGAAACCGACGCCGCCAGCGCCGAAGCCGATGCGTACGCCGCGCTGCAAACGCTGGTTTCGTTAAACGTCGATCCGCAAACCATCAAGGCTGTTGAACAGGGCCAGCCCATCGCTCGCATCCAGGGTGTGATCCGTTCGCCGATCACCGGTACGGTGGTGGAGAAACTCATCTCGCCGGGTCAATTGTTGCAGGCAGGTACCACTGCGTGTTTTACGGTGGCGGACCTATCGCGCGTATGGGTGATGGCGCAGGTATCCGATTCGGATCTTTCGTCCGTGCATGTCGGCGACGCCGTCGATGTGATCACCAGCATGGACGCCAAACCGATCAGGGGCGAGGTCGACAACATCGCCGCATTGGTGAATCCCGACACCCGTCTGGTTGCGGCGCGCGTGCTCGTCAACAACACGCAAGGCCTGTTGCGCAAGCAGATGTATGTCAACGTGCGGATTCATTCATTGCATCCTGAAACCGGCATGTTGGTGCCCGTGTCGTCGATTCTGCGCGACGACGAAAATCTTCCTTTCGTCTACGTGGCACAAGCCGATGGCAGCTTCGCACGCCGCAGCGTGACGCAAGGTTATCGCGTGGGAGATCAGTTCCAGATTCCCAACGGCTTGCGCGCGGGCGATCAGGTCGTCGTCGACGGCGGCATCTTCGTACAGTTCATGCAAAACCAATGAGCGAGCCCTTGCCTCCCACCGAGACGCAGTCGCGCACGGCGTCGATCATGAACCGGATCGTCAATGCTTCGTTGGGGCAGTCGTTCCTGGTCATCCTGCTTACGCTGATCCTGACGGGTTCGGGCCTGCACTCGCTGAAGCGGCTGCCGGTGGATGCGTACCCCGATCTCTCGCCACCGATTGTCGAGATCGTGACGCAATGGCCGGGACACGCGGCAGAAGAAGTCGAACGCTTGATTACCGTGCCCGTCGAGCTGGGCATGAACGGCATTCCGAAAACAGCAACGACACGCTCGATCTCGCTGTATGGCTTGTCCGACGTCATCATCACGTTCAACAACGGTACGGACGACAACTTCGCGCGACAGGAAGTATTCAACCGCTTGGGCGATCTCACCTTGCCCGATGGGGTGACACCGTCGGTATCGCCATTGTCCGCGCCGTCAGGTCTTATCTATCGCTACGTGCTGCAAAGCACAGACCGCTCACCGATGGATCTGAAGACGTTGGAAGCATGGACGATCGAGCCGCAATACAAATCGGTACCGGGCGTCGCCGACGACTCGGGTTTCGGCGGCGGTACCATGCAATATCAGGTGTTACTGGATCAGGCAAAGCTCGCTGCAGTCGGTTTGTCGGCGCCGCAAGTGGAAGCATCACTGACGGCCAACAACGCCAACGCCGGCGGCGGCTTTTATTCGCAGGGCGGCCAGTTTTACTACGTGCGCGGCATGGGCCGCATGGAAACGCTGGAAGACATCGGCAATGTCGTGGTCGCTGTGCACGACGGCACGCCGGTGCTGGTCAAAGACGTTGGCCGCGTAACGATCGGTATCGCTCCACGACTGGGTGAGTTCGGTTACGAGAAGCAAGATGACGCCGTCGAAGGCGTGATTTTGCTGCGCACCGGCGAGAAAACGCAGGACGTTCTCAAGCGGGTCGAAGCAAAAACCAAGGAACTCAACGATCAAGTACTGCCGAAAGATGTGAAGGTCGTACCATTCTACGACCGCTCCGACCTGATCGCACTGACCACGAAGATCGTCGAAGGCAATCTATTGCGCGGCATGTTGCTGGTTGTCGTCATCCTGATTTTCTTTCTCTACGACTTTCGCGCCGGCCTGATTGTTGCGACGACTATTCCGCTGGCGTTGTTGTTCGCGTTTATTTGCCTGGATCTGCAGAACGCCTCGGCCAATCTGCTGTCGATCGGTGCCGTCGACTTTGGAATATTGGTCGATGGTGCGGTGGTGATGGTCGAAAACATCTTCCGTCAGATCGCCGAGCGCAAAGGCACGCCGCTCAACGTGAAGGCGATCATCCGTGACGCCGCGGCGGAAGTGGATCGCCCGTTGTTCTACGCGGTCGCCGTGATTGTTGTCAGTTTTCTGCCGATCTACGTGTTGTCAGGTGCCTCGGGTACGTTGTTCAAACCGATGGCCGACACGATGATCTTCGCGTTGATTGGCTCGCTGATCGTGACATTGACCCTGTTGCCGGTGCTGTGCGCATGGTTTATGCGCAAGGGCGTGACGGAGCGGCGCAACCGGATTTTCGAGGCGATCAAATCGGTTTACATCAAGGGCCTGGATGTCTGCCTCAAACATCCGTGGGCGACCACGCTGGCATCAACCGTGCTGCTCGCTGCGTCCTTGTTGCTGATCCCGCGTATCGGCGCGGAGTTCATGCCGCAACTGGATGAAGGTGCACTATGGGTGCGCGCGACCATGCCATATACGATCTCGTTCGATGAATCGGCGAAGATCACGCCGAAGATTCGCGACATCCTGCGTTCGTTCCCCGAAGTCACGACCGTTGCATCGGAGCTAGGGCGCCCCGACGATGGCACCGATTCCACGGGCTTCTTCAACGTCGAGTTCTATGTCGGTCTGAAGCCCTATTCGGAATGGATCGGCAAATATCGCACCAAGGCCGCGCTCACCGAAGCAATCAACCAGAAGCTGCAAGCGTTTCCCGGCATCATGTTCAACTACACGCAACCTGCCGAAGATGCGGTGGATGAAGCGGAGACCGGGCTAAAAAGTGCACTCGCGGTCAAGGTGTTCGGCTCGGATCTCAACACGCTGCAGGAGAAAGGCAAATCGATCAAGCAGGTGCTGGAGAAAGTGCGTGGCATTCGTGACGTCACGCTGGTGCAGGAGCTCGGCCAACCCAGCCTAACGATCAAGATCAATCGCGGCGCCATCGCGCGTTACGGTGTAAACGTCGCCGACATCAATGCACTGATCCAGACGGCGATCGGTGGTGATGTCGCTACCGAAGTCGTGCAGCAGGAAAAGCAGTTCGACCTCGTCGTGCGCCTCGAGCAGTCATACCGTGACAACCCGGAAGAGATCGGCAATATCCTCGTTGCGACGCCGGGCGGCCAGCAAATTCCATTGAAAGAATTTGCCGACATCCAGGTCACCAATGGCGCGTCGTTTATCTATCGTGAGAACAATTCGCGCTACATAGGGGTGCAGTTTTCAGTAGAGGGGCGTGATCTTGCAGGCGCTGTCGGCGACGCTATCGCCCAGGTCAACAAGAAGGTGGCATTACCTCAAGGCTATCGCCTCGACTGGGGTGGCGAATACTCCGATTACACCGCGTCGCGCGCGCAATTGAACGTAATTTTGCCGCTGACACTGGCGTTGATTTTCCTGCTGTTGTTTACGCTATACAGCAACTTTAAATTCCCCTTCATCACCGTATTCGGCGTGTTGCTGTCTGCGCCTGTCGGCGGCATCGTCGCGCTATGGATTACCAATACACCGTTCTCGGTTTCCTCCGGTATCGGCTTCCTTGCGCTGTTCGGGGTTTCCGTGCAAACCGCTGTGGTCTACATCTCCTACGTCAACGAACTACGCCGTGCCGGCACTGATGTCACTGCAGCGATTCGCGAAGGCGCCATCCTGCGCCTTCGTCCGATCATGATGACTGCCCTGGTTGCTGCCCTCGGCCTGCTTCCCGCCGCGCTCGCCACCGGTGTCGGTACAGATACCCAACGTCCGTTCGCGCTGGTTATCGTGAGTGGCCTGTTTACCCGGTTACTGATCAGTATTTTCCTGATGCCCGCGCTATATGCGTTAGTGGCCAGGCCGGACGACAGGTTGGAGGTTTGATTTCGCCAGGCAAGCGCGATACGTCGCGCTTCTCAAGAGTATGACGAGGCGTGGGTCTTCATTGCGAAAGCCGCCTTAACGCTTGCTAAAAGCATACGTCCGAATCAATGAGCGAGCCGCGCTAGCCCCTGTTTCCATGCAAAATCTGTTCAAGGTACGACACCACTAGTCCACCGAAGCCGAGAGTGCACAGCTCTCGCGGCGTGCGACCACCAAACTCCGCGATATTTTCTGTCCGATACCATCGGCGCACCTGGCCGCCATGACGGTCGATCATCAAGGCTAGACGAAGGACGTCCCGTTGATGGGACGCTGCTAACTCGACGGAGCCACAGCCAGCATCCCTAGCGATCTCATCATGGTTCATCTGCACAAGTGCATTACGCATGATCACCACCTACTTTCTGTTCGGGTTCGAGAAAAAGCTCTAGCGCTTTGACAGCGGCGGCGGCAAAGATGCCGCTCAGCGTCATACCAATGGGCGTAAGTAAAAATGAAATTCGATTTCCGATAGTCGACCGAGAGAGACAACGGCTTAGCTCGCAGCGTTAGAAGTGAGCCTGAGGCCGTGTACTAGTTCTCGTGGCTGCTTATTCGCTCCAGGATGCGGCGAAGATGTGCAAGGTCGGTCTTCGAAAGTTGCTGCATGGGCATTGGTGCATCGTCGCGCACGGTGCGCTGTATCAATTCAACGAGCCGCTTACCCGCCGACGTGAGCGACACGAGTTTTGTGCGCCGGTTGTCCGGATGGGGATTGCGTTCGACCAGGCCACGATCTTCAAGATCGTTCACCGCCACCGTGGTGGCAGGGGCATCGCTGCTCGTTACATAAGCTATCTCTTTCAAGCTCATCGGCGCCTCGAGCAGCCGCCACAATATGCGTGCGCGGCTGAAGGGCAGGCCGGTGACATCGATGACTTTTCGGCGCCACTCACCGCGCGTTTCCCACACTAACCCGACCATCATTTGCCAGATTCGATCGGCTTCGCTGCCACTGGGCGTGCGGCCAATCATGCAGACACCCGGGCAGATGTTTCCTCAAGCAGGTGCGCCGCGTGACGGGTTGTATCGTGCGCCCAGCGCGTGGTGGACAACCATGCCAGCAACAGCACGGTAACGCCGCCACCGGTGATCAGCCACCAGAACGGATGCGAGGCTTCAGCGAAACCGTTGTGTACGTGCGCGCCCAAGATGGTGCCCGCAAGTGCCACACCGAGTGACGCGCCGATCTGTCTGCTGGTGGAAGCGATCGCCGCGGCAAGACCTGCCTGCGCCTTGGGCATGCCAGACACGGCTGTGTTGGTAATGGGGGCATTCACCATGCCGAAACCGATGCCGAAGATCACATACGTCAACAACAAGAGTGGCAGCGGCGTCGTAGCCGCCAGCTGCGTCATCATCAGCGCACTTACGACGGTGGCCGTGCCGGACATCAGCAACGAGGGGCGCGTGCCGTACTTGCCGACTAGTCGTCCGGAGAGTGGTGAGCAGAAAATCGTCGCCAGTGCGAGCGGCAACGTGCACAAGCCGGTCTGGAAGGCCGATAGGCCGCGCACTTCCTGCAAGTACAACGCATTGAGAAACAGGAAGCCGGAGAACGCAGAGAAGCTGCATACGGCGATCAACGTCGCGCTGCTGAAGGGTGCGCCGCGAAAGAACCGCACGTCGATCAATGGCTCGTGACGACGAGGTTCGTAGATAAGCAATGCGATCAACGCAAGCGCGGCAGCGGCGAACAGGCTGACGATCGTCGTCGAATGCCAGCCGGCGTGGGGACCTTCGATTACCGCATAAGTCACCGTGGCAAGGATGGTGAACACCAGCACCTGTCCGATTGGATCGACGCGTCGCGGATGCGGCGCCTTGGATTCCGGAATGTAACGCGCGGCCAGCAGCATCGCCACGGCACCGACAGGCAGGTTCACCCAGAAGATCGAACGCCAGCCGATGCTTTGCGTGAGCGCGCCTCCGATCACCGGACCCAGCGCCATCGCCACACCCGCGACCGCGCCCCATATGCCGATGGCACGCGCACGCGCTTTCGGTTCGTGGAACGTATTGGCAATGATCGACATGGCGACCGGATTGAGCATCGTCGCGCCCAGCGCCTGCACAATGCGAAACGCGACCAAGCCATGAATATTTGGAGCAACGCTGCACAGCAGCGAGCCCAACATAAATAGCGCCATGCCCGACTGGAACACGCGACGACGCCCGAAACGATCGGCCATGGACCCGGCCAGCATCAGCAGGCTTGCCACCACCATGGTGTAGGCATCGATCACCCACTGCAGGTCCGATATCGACGCAACAAGATCGTGCCTAATCGAAGGCAGCGCGACGTTCACGATGGTGGCATCCATCGCGACCATCAGCAGGCTCAGGCAGCAAATGCCGAGAATAAGGTTCGGGTGGGTCTTGGCCCGCCCGGCACCACGAATGATTGTATTCATACAACTATTGTGAATTAACAATAGTCTGCCGTCAACTGGCTCCTGCGTTGCAGGGGCATAAACCCTTCATGGCGACATTTGCGTCGGCCGAATTCGCTTGGCGCATCTCATTTGAGGGTGCTCCGATCAATTCCGCGCGGCTGGCATGATGTCGAAAAAGCTCGCAGAATGCGGACGAACTGTCAGGTCTGCTTTCGATCTGGAGAAGACCTATTCCGGGCAGTCACTGGAGTGGACAATGTGTCAGCTTCTCCTCGTATGCGCTCTTGCTGTCAACCAGCGGCGCACGGTGCGAGTTGTCTGCGATACCTGAGTTAGCATGCCGCGTGCGTCTTTTTCATGACAATAGGGGGATTGCGATGAAAATATTTTTGAGTGTTGCGGTAACAATGGCGCTCGGCGTCGTGTCCACCACGTGCATGGCCGATGGCGGAAATTTCTTCGTCAGCGGCGATCTCGGTCAGTCGAACTACCACCTCGACTCTGCATCGGTGTCGCCATCCAATCCGACGGGCAATGCGCTCGATCAAAGCCAAACGGCGGGTGCGTTTCGCTTCGGCTATCGATGGTACAGCGTCGTCGATTTTGGTCTCGAAGCAGGCCACGTCGATCTGGGTCAAGTCGGCGCCTCGGTAAATCGGACATTTGGACCGCCGCAGGGGGAGTTCATAGGCAGCTATCGGGAAACACTGAGAGATGACGGTTGGCTGTTGGGGGGCAATCTAAAATACGACTTGGGCTCGCACTGGTATCTATCGGCTCGTGGTGGCTGGTTCCGCTCACGGGTGCAAGACAGTGGGACGTCGTTAGTCTCTTTTTTCTGTAAGCCGGGGGTGGGCTACCTTTGCCCTGCGATCGCCTTTTCTAGCTACGACAGCTACAGCGTTTCGCAAAACGTCAATGGTGAATATGTCGGGCTCGGCACGGGCTTCGATTTCTCGTCGCACGTGAGCCTCGGGCTGAGCTACGACTACTACCACTCTCCGCGGCTGACCAGCGGTCAACAAATAAACGTTGGCCTCTTTTCGGTGTCTGCCGAAATTCGTTTCTAACGGGTATTTCGAAAAACTCGCGTGCATTGCGGCGGAAAGTCGCCTTCGGCTAAACGAGATGTCCGCTTCCGAAGCGGACATATGCCTAGCCTTTTGCCACTTCAAGATTTGCCACTGCAGAAGCTCAAGTTGGCAGCGTTACGCCTGAAATCTCAGCGCAAATGGAGAGGAGGCGATCTTGCAGCGCTGTGTCATAGGCCTGTGGATTCGGCTTCATGCGCTTGAGGTGATAGAAGTATTTCCCTGTGACTTGAGCCTCAGGACTGTCGTTTACCGCTAGCCAAGCCTGCGTGACATGCGCCTTGTCCATATCGTCGGGCGCACCAGGTCCACCCATCTTGGTCGGCACCCAGCCTGGCTCCAACGCATTGGACAGAACATCCGTCCAGCGTCGTGCGATAGCGAAGGCAAGCATGGCATCGTGGAGCTTGCTTTCGGCGTAGGCGGAGGAACCATTCCAGCGACGCTTCTTCCACAGGATGTCGTCCAGATTGGCATCGACATGATGATGCATGCCAGAGCTGAGATAGACGAGCCGTTTGGGCCGCTCAATCAGTGCCGTGAGCAGGTAAGGCGATAACGTGTTGATCGCGAAGACGTGCGGCAATCCATCGGAGGTGGTGAGCTGCCCTTCGCGGTATCCCACGGCGGCATTGTGGATGATCGCATCGAAGCGACCGAGTGCGTTGACTTGCGCTGCGACGCTCGTGGTACCTGCAATGGTTTCCAGATCGCCGATGACGACAGCCTCTGCTTTAGGCAGGGAGCGTGCAGCATCCTCGGCGCGATTGTCGTTGCGTGCGTGGATGACGACCTTGTGGCCTTGGCTTGCGAGCAGTTCGGCCGTCATCAAGCCAAGGCCGGTGGACGAACCCGAAATAAAGATGCGTGACATGTTTCATTCTCCTGTGGTCGTCGCCAGCAAGCGATGGCTTGCCGGCAACGCCTTTGGTGTTTCAACGTTGCGGCGCACGAACGGTGAGCACGAGTGCCGCGCCAATAAGCGCGCACATGGCGCCGAAGAGATAGACGGCGGCATAACCGAAATGTCCGGCGATGATGCCCGCTGCAGGACCGGATATCCCGTAAGCGATGTCGAGAAAGGCGACGAAAGCACCCATGGCGCTGCCACGATTAGCTGGCGTCACTCGCTTGAGTGCCTCCACGCCAAGTGCCGGAAATACAAGTGCGCAGCCAAGGCCTGTGACGAGCGCACCGACGAGGGCGACGACTTCATAAGGAGCGGTCCACACCATGGCCTGGCCAATCGCCTCGATGACCAACGACCACAGTGCAACGCGATAGCCGCTCATTTTGTCCGGCAAATGCCCGAGCACGAGGCGCACGAGAATGAAGCCGACGCCGAAAGCCGTCATCACCAGGCCTGCATGACTCCAGGTCTTTGCTGCGAAGTAAAGCGATGCGAAAGCAGTAAGACCTGACAAGCCGACGCCCTGCAGCATGAGTCCAAATCCCTCTCGCCAAATCTGACCGATGACTCGGTAGAACGGCAGGCGTTGGCCAACTGAGCTGGAGTAGGATCTGCCGCGAAGTGCAATCACGGCGGCGGTGAGCGGTGCGACGATGCATGCAATCATCGCCGTTTGGAGCCCATAGGCCTGATAGAGCGCCATACCGACCGGTGCACCGATAGCGAGTGCCGCAAACATCGCGATGCCGGTCCACGACATGGACATGCCAGCGCGTTGCGGACCCACCGACGCAATCGACCAGGAGACGCAGCCCGTTACGAACTGGCTCTCGCCGAATCCGGCGACCAGACGGCCAACGATGACGACGGCGAGACTGATCGCGGGCGACAGGGCGGGCGTCGCTGCAATGAGATAAAGAAGCCCCCCGACTGCGCACACGACCGCGCCTTGGAGAGCAGATCGCTTGCCACCGTGATGATCGGTGAGTCGACCGGCATAACCACGCGTCAGCACTGTTGCGACGAATTGAATGCCGATGACGAGACCGACGATAAAATTGCTGAAATTAAGCTTCTCGTGAACGAAGAGTGGAATGACCGGCAACGGCAGACCGACAGCTAGATAGCCGCAGAACAGTGCCGCAATGATGCCGGGTGCGGGGCGAGACAGTTGAACCTGTGCTTCCTGAGCTCGGTTCACATCGATTACAGCGGGCGCTGACATAACAGCCTCCACGATCTCAGTTGATGGGATCGAGGCGTCGCCAGTTTCACTTGGCGACGCCTTCGAAATTAAGCCAGGACTTCCGTGTTGGTGGCGGACGTACTGAAGAGGTCCGGACGGTATCCACTGGCTTTGAGCAAGTAGTTGCGGGAAGCAATGACATCGGCGGACAGTCGCGCTACATCGACATCCACCAACTTGCCTGCGCGCTTACGGATCTCACCGGCAACCATTACGGTGTCGACATCCGAACGCTCGACGGCCTGCACAACAGTGCCGATTGCATTCGTAACAGGGAACACTGCGGCACCATCCGTACGAATCATGATGATGTCGGCCTGTTTGCCAGGGCTTAGCGTGCCAATCGAATCTTCAAGTCCCGCGACGCGCGCGCCATTGACCGTTGCTGCTTCCAGCACCGCATTCACCGAGATCGGCGCCGGTACGTTTGCTTCCTTATGGAAGCGGCGATAGCGCATGGCAGAACGTTGCTGTCCGAACAGCGCGTGCATCTCGCCGAACATGTCGCTACCGAAAGCGGTGTCCAGATCAATACCAAGTGCGGGCTTCAAGCCGTAGTCGATGGCTTTCTGATAAGCGAACGTTTCGTCGTCGAAACCAAACAGCGCATCCGAACGCGGATTGACGGTGATGTTGACGCCTGCCTGTGCGAATAGCTTCCACGTTTCTTCCGGCACGCGCGTGCAATGGTTGAAGATGTTGTGCGGGCCCAGCACGCCGGGTTCTGCAAATTCCGGTGAAAGCTTGGCAAGGTCGCCGATGAACTCGGTCAAGATGCGCATGTCGAGCTCGCGCGCGATCTTCCACCAGTCGAGATTGAGTTGCCCGAACAAACCAACCCGGACGAGACCCGCGTCGTGATTCCAGTTGAGTGCGAGACGTTCGAGATCCTTCGGCAAGTGCGCGGCCGAAGCCCGCTTGTCCATGGCGGCGCCGACCATGTGCAACGCGCGGATGCCTGCATGATCGAGCGCATCCAGGGCTGCGTCGGTGTGCTCCGGTGTGCGCGAACTGTGGCAGGCGTCGATGATGGTGGTGATGCCTGCATCGAGGGACGCGGTGGCCGTCAGCTTCGTGCTCAGATACATGTCCAGCGGGCGGTAGTGCGCGCCCAACTTTTCGGCAACCACGTCGATGTAAGCGAAGAGATCGTCGACGTCGGGCATCAGCCGACGCATCACGCCGAGCCATGCATGGTGATGTGCGTCGATCAGGCCCGGCAGGACGATGCTGCCCGACGCGTCAATGATCTGCGCATCCTCGGTTTGGATGTTCGGGCCAATGGCTGCGATGCGGTCGCCCTGGACGAGAACGTCGCCGATTGCGAGGTTGGGAACCTTGGCATCCATCGTCA